>Ga0207421_10004807_pt1 | contig 15390 bp, 10 predicted proteins | sample SodLakKL_010_SED_4_FD_187542 | JGI IMG/M metagenome (GOLD analysis project Ga0207421, IMG submission 187542) | Alkaline sediment microbial communities from Lake Tanatar, Kulunda Steppe, Russia - 8KL_010_SED (SPAdes) (version 2) | ecosystem: Environmental > Aquatic > Non-marine Saline and...
AGGGAGGAAACCAGGGAAGTAATTATTTCCACCTGTTTCCAAAAGATCCGGGAGGGCGAAGAGCCACTGATTTCTACTGTTTCCCGCTAGTGCTTAATTATCAGAAGGTGAAGAATAAGTTATACTGTTTGTTTTTAGTTATCGCATAAAAAAACTATGAATGGTTTATGTTGCTGGGGAATATAAAATTCCTCAGTTTTTTTATTTTGGAGGTCTAAATTTTTGTTGGGTTGGTATAACTAAAAATAGGGTGAAAAAATCAAATAATTTTAAATTAAAATCTGGCCAGGGTTTGACTTTCTTAATTGGTCGGTCCAAATTTACAGCTGAACTACTGGCAAAATTTGCTCTAGGGAAGGGAGTAGAGAAGCGATGGTTGCTAAAGATGAGCGTGGTTATACCCTGATAACTGTACTTCTGGTTGTGTTATTGCTGACTGTACTGGGGGGAGCATATATTCTGGCAATGAACTTTGAAGTCCGACAGTCCTTTCAGCATGAAAATCGGGTTCAGGCCTATTATTATGCCCGTTCAGGAGCAGAGGTTGGGTTGGCCTGGCTTAAAAACGAGGGAATTCTGGATGGCAGCAAAGAATTCAATGGTGAACCAATTTTGTTCCAGGGAGATCCCCATAAGAAATTTGAAAAAGTGAGCAGCTTTAATCAACAGGAAAAGATAGAAATTAAACTTGAAAGAATTGATCAACGACTGGAAATCAAATCCCGGGGAAGGTTTCTCGGAAGCAATATTGAGGAAGAAGTCCGCCTTACTTTAAAACTGGATGGCGGCAGTGTGGGACCCTTTGATAACGCCATATTTGCTGTAACTCCCGGAATTGAATCTTCGCCTGCCCTGGAGGTTGGTGGTAGCGCCAGGATCGATGGTCCGGTAGGGTTAAACTCGATATCTTCAGGGGCTGTCCAGCTGGGGTGGGCAACAACCATTAATGGAAATATTTCAACCCGTCCCGGAGCTGATCCGGAAGGGGTGTTTTCTATTGCAGGCAACCGAAATATTGAGGACTATTTAAGTGCTGATTTTAAAATGGAAACCACTTTACCCCCGGAAGGAGTATTTTTTCCGGACCCTCTTTTTCCAGAGTTTCCCACAGATTTACCCTCTAGAGATGATTTCGGCACCCCCTGGGTAGCAGGGGAGTATTACGAAATATCCCAGGATGGTCATTATGATTCAATTGAAGTTACTGCCAATAGGACACTGACTATTGATCTTCAGGGAGGTGACCGGGTAATCCGGGTGCGGAATTTAAATAGTTCCCAGGGTCATATTGAATTAATAAATTCAGCCCCGAATAGCAGGCTTGTCCTATATATTGAAGAAAACTTTGTTGTTGGAGGTAGTAGCCAGTTCAATTCAGGGGGAGATTTTCAACAGGTTGAAATCTTCTACAGTGGTGATTCTAACCTTTCCATTGCTGGAGCCACCAGAATAGTAGGTTCTCTGCATCTGGAAAGAGCGGGCCTTTCTCTGGCAGGCAGCAATAATCTGGAGGGACATATTATCAGCAATGGAAACAGAGATATTTCTATTACCGGTGCTGCCGATATAAACCCCAAAATTCTCTATGCCCCTGAGGCCCATGTTAAAGTTGGGGGCAGCGGTCGGATCAGGGGCTCGGTTATAGCCAGCAGTGCAGATATCGATGGAAGTGGAGAAATAACATACGAAAAACCTGATATATCCACGGCCCCCGCTGGAATTTTTCCTGAAGAATGGTATTCCGGAGAGGGAACCTTCGGAAGCAGTGGGTTCATAATTGATTTCTGGGAATAAATTGAAAGTATACTCATTCTTTTTGACCCTTTTCTTTCTGAAAAAGAAGGAGAGGGTTTTTTTTGATTTTTTAATAGTCCTTTGCGTTTAAATGGTAAGGGTACATTTTTTCCATTTTTTTGGTGGCATTTTGTCTAAAAGAGAAAATTCCCCGTATAATATATATTAGGAGGGTTTTTCGGTCATTGAACCCATTTTTTTCGGGAAGAAAGGGTCTGGCTTCCAAGTTCTTGCGTAAAAAACTTAATATCAGGTAGCAAAGGGGCGGTGTTATGCTGGAATTGAATAATAATGGATATACCCTTATAACAGTTCTGCTGTTAATTTTGCTGCTCACAATTCTGGGTGGGGCGTACATATTCGTTATGAACTTTGAAGTCAGTCAATCCTATCAGCACGATAGCCGGGTCCAGGCTTATTATTATGCCCGGTCTGGAGCCGAGGTTGGGTATCATTGGTTAAAACAGGAAGGATATTTAGAGGGTAATAAGGTCCTGGAGGAAACAGTCTTTCAGGGATGTTTAAACGAAGGTTTTGAGCTGGTGGAAGAGCCCTGTGGGAATACAACAATTAAAATTAACCTTAAGTCAGAGGACGATAAAATAAAGGTTTCTGCTACTGCATTCCTGCCAGGAGTAAATGTTCAAGAAGAGGTGCGTTTAATCCTTGAAAAATCCGGGGGCGGAGGTGGGGACGGGCCCTTTGTTGGGGTCTGCAGTAAAAATGAAATATATATTTTTGATGGCTCTACCTGGAACAAGAAATATCCGGATGAAGATGAGACCATAGATCGTAAAGCCGATTTTGAAAGTGTGGCCTGGAATGGTGAGGAGTTGGTTCTGGTTGGGGAGCGGAAAGCTAATAACCCTAATTTATTTGCCACTTATGATATGGAGGAATGGGTTGGGGAAACCCTGTCCGGTGGAGGATCCAATCACCTGAAAAACATAATCTGGATAGAAGAAAAAGGTTCCTTCTTTGCTATCAACCATAATGGAAGAATTTTTCAAAGGCCTTACTCCAGCGATGAATGGGAGTTAATTGCTAATACCCATGCCGGCAATAAAACCAGGAGAATGGAATCAGCATATGGCCAAAATACCAATACACTGGTTATGGTCGATGAAGGCAATAGTATCTACTATTACGATTTTAACAATGGAGAAGATGGGAGAATAAATTTAAATTATGACTTTAAAGACGTAGCTTTCGGGAACGGGCTTTTCATTGCCGTGGGAGAGGAAGGTTGGAATGATGATGGGGTAATGTACAAATCCAATGATGGGAAAAACTGGACCAGAATAAATCTGTCTGGATTTAAGGATGGGGATGCCTTCCAGGCAATTACCTGGACCGGAGAAAAATTTGTTGCTGTAGGAGATTATGATACAGTTTTAATTTCCTCTGATGGTAATGACTGGAATGAAGTCGACCGGTATAATGATATTGAAGATGATCCTGACAATATTACCACCGGAATCAGGCGCCATTTCTCCAGTGTTGTATCTTCTGGGGAATTAATTCTGGCTACCAGCCAGTATCCCACTGTGAAAGATTGGGGAACAACCCTGGTTTCAGAAGACGGCGGAGCCACCTGGATTAAGTATGAAAATGAACATATTCCGGAGATTGAGTTCCTGGGGGTAATTGGAGAAGAAGGAGCAGGAGCAATACCTTCCTTTGAACTCAAATATTGGGAATAACCGGGAGATTTAAACTGGTTTTATAACTTCTTTCAAGCCCGAAAGATGAACAGCAGCGTTTTACAGGCATAATAATCAGGTTAAAGGAGGGACAATTTAACCGATAGAAGGTCAAGGCAATTAATGAACAGGTTTTTTCCACGGCATGAGCAGGAAGTTCCTGGTTTTAAGGGGTTTCCTGTTTTTTGATGGTGGGAAAATGGAAACTTCAGGATGGTTGGGGGGGGGAAGAAAACCATGCTATAAGCAAATAAAATTCTGATTTAAACCCTGGCAAGAAGATGGGGCCTCCTGAAAAAATCCCAAAATCATTACGTGGATCCGACATAGGGCAGATATGATAAAGCATTCTCAATTTTAATTTCGGAAAATTTGAAAAATTATGTTTATTAAATTTTATTTATGATGTATAATTAAAATTAAGAAAAGAAATTAATTCGGTTTTATACGAGCCAATATTTTTTGTTCAAGAACACCGTTTAGTAGACTGAAAATTCAGAATTTTGGCTGGGGCGATTAAATCCATTTAACTCGTTTTGCAATTACAATTTAATTGACCAGAAATATAAATGAATTCTAAAAACTACTGGCCCTTAATCTATGCCTTTAAATCCCATCCAAGAAAAGGTGATATTTAAAGGTTCTGCATTTTGCAGGGGTTTGGATAAAGTTAATGCCAAAAAATTTTGCTGGAGGTTAGTTTTTTAGAGAAGCTGGATAAATTAAAGCTCCTGGTGGAGAAATTGCATGAAGAACGGGTCAGTGCTCTCCGAGAAAGTAAATGTCTTGAAGGAGGTGAAAGAAAAAAGGGGAGTTGATAAATGACTGCAATTGGTATTTTTGAGAATAATCAAAAGGAGGGTGGTTTCATGTTTAAGTCCAGATTTATAAGCCTTTTAATAGTTATCCTGTTAGTTTTTACAATGAGTACTTCTACAGCATTAGCAACCGGATCATATCGAACCTTACTAAGAGGTACTTTTGGGATGGTTTCCTCTAACCATTTTATGTCTACTAAGGTAGGGGTTGATATTTTAGAAGCTGGAGGCAATGCGGTTGATGCAGCTGTGGCAACTGCTGCGGCTATAGGAACTGTAGAAATGACCATGTCAGGTGCGGGAGGAGATGGCTTTGCTTTTTACTATGAAGCTGAGACTGGAGAACTCCATTACCTAAACTATAGTGCTCGCACCCCAAAAAACCTGACTTTAGAACACTTTAAGGTTGGGGAAGACGAATATGAGATTCCCCCCAGAGGTCCTATGGTAACACTTATTCCAGGGGGCTTAATGGGGTGGCATGAACTGGCTGATAGGTTTGGCACTATGTCTTTTGCAGAACTGATGGAGCCTTCCATTAAGTTAGCAGAAGAAGGGTTTCCCGTTACAAATAGCCTTCAAAGAGCCTTTGAAGCACAGTTAGGAAGAGCTATGGACTGGGGAGAGTATGGACTGGATGCCTGGTATGGAGGTATCCCCGAAGCTCCAAAAGTTGGGGAATTTGCAAGAAATCCCAATCTTGCAGAGACCTATCGACGAGTGGTTGAAGAAGGGCTTGAAGTGTTTTACGGGGGCGAAATTGGACAGCATATTGTAGAGGTTATGCAGGAAATTGGTGGTGTATGGACCATAGAAGATCTGGAAGAGTTTTATGTAGAGTGGGATACCCCGGCTCCTCTGGAATTCACCTATAGGGACTATGACCTCTTTACAGTACCATATAATAGCAGTGGAGGAGTTGCTACTGCTCAAATTCTTCAAATGCTTGAAGGGTACGATATCAAAAGTTTGGGGGTAAATAGCCCTGGTTACCTGCACCTGATGCTTGAAGCAATAAAAATTGCCGCCGCTGACCGCGCAGAGTGGGCTTGCGATCCAGACACACTTGATGTTCCTTTTGATCATTTGATTTCTAAAGAATACGCTGCTGAAAGAAGACAACTGATAAACCCATATATAGCAGCAAGCGATTGGTACGATGCTGGGATTAAAAGAGGCGAGTTAGGGGAAAACACCACAGCCCTTTGTGTAGTTGACAAAGATGGAAATATGGTAACAATGGTAATGACTTTGGGATCCGGTTGGGGCAGTGGAGTAACTGCCGGAGAAACAGGGATCACATTAAACAATGCAGTTCGATGGTTGGAAACTGATCCTGATAGCCCTGCCGTAGTGCAGGGAGGTGTAAGGACCAGGTGGAATATGCATATGGTTCTTGGTATCCATCAAGAAACCGGTGAAAGATTCGTGGTAAGCACTCCAGGGGGAACAGGTATTTGGCAGACAATTCCGCAGGTTATTACTAAATATATAGATTTTGAAATGGATATGCAATCAGCAATTGAATCTCCTCGTGCCCGGTGGATGCTGGATGGGACCCGTACCCTCGCAGAATACAATATGCCTGAAGATACAGTTCGGATCTTGATTGAACAGTACGGCCATGAGGACATGTATTTTGGAACACCACTTCCCGGAGGTATTGGAACTGTGGCTGCTGTAACCTATGATCCAGGAACAGGAATAATGACCGGTGCATCTGATCCTCGTAGGGAAAGTGCTGTTTGGGGTTATTAGGATAATCAGGCAGTGGAGGTAACAGGTTGCTTGCAGGTCTCAGGGCCTGCAAGCAACTATCAATAACGGTCTTCCCCGGGCTAAACTCTTTTTCTTTTTTTTATTTTTTGTATTCCAAAAAGGTCTTGCTTCCGGGCAAGGGAATCCAGAGCTTATTAGGAAAACTTCTTTGCTGTCAATCCCTGAAGATTTCTGAGATTACTATGCTCCGCTTGTTTGGCTTTTCAGCTTTTAACTTTAAGGGGAGCAGGATGATCATAAATCTTTCGTTCCCCCAAAACAACAAAAATTTTTATGGGAGGCTGGTACAATGGATAAAAAGAGGCTTCTGTCGGTATTTTTGAGCCTGGCTATTGTTTTTACTCTGGGGTTTGTTATCCAAGGAGAGGCGAATGAAATTGAAATTCCCCTTGCTCATGCTCCTATACTGGTGACCTCCGCCGGGCAGAGCCCTGATGATCACATGGTAAGAATCCTCTCCACCCGGCTTGGTGTTGAAGTCAAGCATTCTCCTCTTATTAAAGTGGAAGATATTGAAGGGATTAAGACCTTTCTCTTTGCCATTGGGGGTAGCGCTAAAGGGCTGGGCGAAGCAGGAATAGATATCTTTGATGAAGTTGAACGAATTGGGGCAATTCTGGATAGGATAGAAGAGCTCAAAGAAGAATACCCTGGCGAAATACTATCCGTGGGTATCCACATTGGGGGGGAGGGCCGCAGAGGAGAATTGTCTCAGAGATCTATAGATGCCACAGCATCGAGGGTTGACCTCCTCATTGTGTGGCAGGAAGGCGACCTTGATGGAATGTTTACGGATCTGGCCAAAGAAAATGAAATTCCCCTGATCATCATTGATGCTGTAAGAGATGTACAGGACATCCTTGCAAAAATGTATGCACAGATTTTGGAAGAATAAGATGTTCGCTGAGGAGCATCACTCAGGGTTTTCAATATTTATTAACTGGGCCTTTTTTTGCCGTAAGGCCCAGTTCTATATTAAACCCAGGACAAAGGAGTGAAAAACGATGTCACAAGAACTCTTTTCTTTTATTATTTTGTTATCAATGCTGGCTGGATTTTTTATCGCGCATTTCCTAATGAAAATGCCAGCAGCTCTTTGCCTACTTGTAACCGCCCTTGTTGGAGCTTTAGTAGGGGGCCTGGGCATACCAATTAGGCATATTGTTGAAGGGATGTACGGTTTCTTTGGGATAGTAGCAATTGTGCTGACTGCATCCATTTTTATTGCCTTTCAAAGGGAATCTAAAGGGCTCAATACCCTTGTAAGGGATTTAATAAAAATATTTTACCGGGTACCCCCGTTGCTACTGATAGTCCTGATGTTTGTAATCATATTGCCAGGAGCGCTGGCGGGGTCCGGAACTGCTGCGGTAATGGCGGTTGGGGGGCTGGTTGCTACTATTTTGTCATATATAGGTCTCTCCAAGGTCAGGGTAGCGGGGTTTGTAGCCATGGGAGGAATCCTGGCCCTGGTTGCTCCACCAATTAATATCCCTGCAATGATTATATCTTCCGGGCTTAATATGCCCTATGCTGGTTTTTTTGGTCCTCTGATGATATGGACAGTAATTCTTGCTGTGGTCTGCTCTCTCGTATATGGACTGAAAGAAGTAGAAAAAAAGATTGACCCAGAGAAAATCCTGGAAAAAGTTCCAAGCGGAGAATTTCATCTGGGCAAACTGGGCGCCTATCTGCCCTTGTTAGTGGTTGTTGGATTAATGGTTTTACAGAGGGCGTGGCCAGAATTGCTGGACCCGGGAATTCCCCTTATTTTCGTTTTAGGTGCCATTCTTGCATTTATATTGCCCAAGAAACGCCCTAATTTTATTGAGGTTTGTAAGAATACCATTAAAAAAACCGGACCTGTGGCAGCTCTATTTATCTCGGTGGGAGCAGTTGTTCAAATTATGGTAGCAACCGGTGTCCGGGGCTGGATAGTTATCGAAGCCACAACAGCCCCTATAGTTTTTCTTTATATTGCCGTCGCTCTTCTTATTCCAGTTATGGGTGGAGTTATGGGGACTTATGGTGTTGCTTCAATTTTTGCCATTCCATTTATGATGGCACTCCTGGGCCAGGACCTGATCTTTGGAATATCGGGTCTGGCCATTCTCTGCTGTTTAGCTTCGCTTACCCCCCCAACAGCAATTGTTGGTCGGGCCAGTCTGCTGGCCTCGGGCTATGAGGAAGCTTATGGAAAGGTCCTTAAAGTAACTGCCCTTCCCTGGGCTTTTGTTTGCCTTGCTGGCATTCTGACCATTATTTTTGCCAATGACCTGAGAATGCTCTATCGATTACTCTTCTAAGGGGGGAGAAAGATGATATTAATTTATCAAATAATCTACGGCCTGATGGCTCTTTTGATTTTGCGGTGTCTTCTGGAGGAAAAGGGTATTTACCGGAAATTAACCATGGCCATCCTCGCTTTGCCTTTTATTCTCCGTGCTATGCTTATTAAATAATGGGAGGTGAGTCTTTCATGGCTAAAGAACAACCTCAGAATGATAAAAAGGATATCCTTTATTCTGCAATTATTCTGGCAGTTTTGGTTCTGGTTATCATTCTTTCCACAGTCGAGTTCAGAGCGATGCGCGAAGTATGTACGATTGTTGAAGGCCCTGGTGTTACTGGTAGGGGTCGTCTGGCTGAATACTTTAAAGAGCTTGAAGAAAGTCCTGGTGATACCGATATTTATTTCATGGAGGGTGCAGAACCAGGAGGAACAGTCCTTGTGATGGGTGGCCTCCACCCTAATGAACCCGCCGGTCTCCTGGCTGCAGTTGTCCTGATCGAAAATGCTGTGGTGGAAACCGGTAGAATGATAGTTATCCCTCATGCCAATGCGAGCGGCTATACTCATACGGAATCCATGCAGGCGAGCCCCCCGCATTTTGCCATTCAAACCGAATGGGGTGAACGCGTTTTCCGTTATGGCAGTCGCCTTTCAAGCCCTCTGCATCAGTATCCCGACCCCCAGGCTTATACTCATCCCTCGGGTATGCTCCTCTCGGGACCGGAGGTGCGAAATCTTAACAGGGTTTTTCCGGGAAGGCCGGACGGGCTTCTGACAGAAAAAATTGCCTGGGGAATCATGAATCTGATCTGGGACGAGAAAGTTGATCTTGTAATCGATATTCATGAAGCACGCCCCATTAACCCTGTTGTCAACTGTATCATGGCCCACCCCCGGGTTATTGATGTTGCATCGATTGCAATTATGGATCTTGGGGCGGACTGGGGAGTTCCAATCAGGTTGGAACCTTCGCCAGAAGGTATGAGGGGGATAACACACAGGGAAATCGGCGACCACAGTGATGCCCTGGCCGTTATTCTGGAGTCTCCCAACCCGGCGATGGATGCACTACGGGGGCCTACAGATGCAGAACTGGTTGTTTACGGGAAGGATGATTTCTTTAAACGGGCCGGCGAAGCAGGGCTAATTCGCGTTCCCTATATCGATTGTCAAGGCTTTCCCATAGACAGAAGAACCGGACGGCACACAACAACAGTTAAAGTTCTCATTGACACTTTCACCGAGTTCCACTTTGATAAACCCGTAATAGTTAATGGAATTCCCACCAAAGACGAAATAATTGAAAAAGGCTTGGGTCATTTCTTCTTGAAACCCTAATCACTGTTGTTCCGGAGAAAGGTTGCCCTGGGGGGACCCTGAAAAGAGGGTTCTAATCAGGGTGATTTTTCTTTTTTACGGGGAAAATCCAGGGATAAAGATCTTTTACTCATTATATGTTGGGGACATTATTATGGATTTTATACCGGGCACCTTTTTGGCGAGGCAGAATCAAAAACCAAACTGATCTCCACCAGGGTGCAGGCCGGACCAAGTCCCCTGAGTCAATTTTTTCTGCTTGTTGTTTTTTCTATTCCGGGCCATCTGGTCCCCAATTCTGGAAGCATCTGGACAGTGTGGGGGGAACATGGGGATCCCATTCTGGCAACACCTGGAAACGGTTCCAGAAACCTTCAGGAAACAGGCTGATATAAGAAGAAGGATAATTTAGCAGGCGATAACTAACCAAGGCCAATTTTTGGTCAGCAAAACTTCATCTTTTCCTATAATTGCCGACCTTAATAAATCCAGCAGGCTTGTTATTTCTTTAAAAACTATCATCACTTTTTAAAAAACCTCCTCCCGAGGGGAAAAGAGATGTTTCCCAGTTTTTTTAGAATTAACTTCCCGGAAAGTATTACAGAGAGTTATTTTCTACAAAAAAATGAAATAAGCCCTCCTTTGGAATTTTCCCTAAAAGTAAAGGATTGGGAAATAGTTTATTGCAATTTTTCTGTTAAAATATTGGAAAAATAAAATACTGAAATAAACTCATAACTCAGGGTTTTTCCCTAATTCACTTCCAATTTGTAGTAAGATTAACCCTTTTATTACCGGAAGAAAAGACTTTCCCTTGTTTGGAGGTTAGTTAAAATAACTGACGAAAGAAATAAGGAAACTCTCAAATACTTGCCCTTGAAAGGAGTTTTCTATAGAGATTGGAGGAAAAAAACACAAAAGCAATGAGGAAAACTGTTGTGGATCAAAGGGATACCTGGATAAAACCAGCAGAAACATATCAAGGATGGAATGCAGTAATTCGGAACATCAAGGAGTTAATGTTAGTGAGGTGCCAGACTTGAAAGGGGTTGAGCCCCAAAATAGAAGCTGAAGGGAGCAGATATGCCAGCTGGCCTGGTTGGCCTAGTTAGATAATAATTATCATTAGTAGAATTACAGGAGAAGCCTGCCGAACCTTCCCGCACAAATGGGAAAGTGTTCTCCTCAGACAGTGAGAATACAGATCTCCCTTCCGAAGAAAATGAACCGACAACGGTTCTTTGGGAGAAACCCCCTTTGAATAAATTAAACTAACTTAAAGGAAATTCTGGAAGCCATTTTTGAACGGGTTTCTTTGGCCTCCCTTTTTTTGACCTCGAAGAAGTTATAATGATGTTCTGAGAGAGCTAAACCATTCTTACAGTTGAGAGATTTTTTTTAAATTTTGTTAAATCCCTCAATCGCAAGATAAAATTGGGCGGGATTAAAAAATTTTGGTCTGGGGGGATTAAATTGAAAAAAGGATTATTAGTTTTGTTCCTGAGCCTTGTTTTAATGATTTCTTTTTACGGGTGCCATATTTTTTCTGATGAAACGACAGATGGCTCAAAGGGTTCTATGGTAATTAGCACGAACATCCCTGATGTTTTAACTGAGGATATAAGCATGCAAAGCATACTGGAGGAAGTTGCATTAAAGGAGCTTATATTTAAAGTAGAATATGGAAATAAAACTCGGGATAAGGTTGTTGAAATTGATGCTTTAGGTGAAGAGGTGGAAGTTATTTTTGATGAACTGCCCCTTGGTACCTGGGATGTAAAAGTAAAGGCAAAGTGTGAAGAAGGCTATTCTATAGCTGAGGGGATAGAACAGGGGCAGGTAATGGAAAATGCTATAACCGATGTTCATGTAACTCTCGATCTGGTGCCGACACAATTAGAGTTTGAGGTTATTGTTCCTGATGATGAGAAAATTGAAACTGGGAAAGTTACCCTTCTGGGCCTGGTGGAAGGGGTAGATACAATTGAAAATGAGTTTTCCCCAGAGCCTGGGAGTTCGGTAACATTAGATATGGGGGAGGTTATGCCCCGTATCTGGATTGTTAACCTGGAATTTTTTGATGAGGACGAACAGTTGCTTTATGGTGGGGAGAAGCAAAAAATGTTTTTGCCAGGTCGGACTACAAATGTTCAACTGGAATTAGATGATGGCAATTTGCGCGTTATAATTGATTGGAATTTACCCCCTGAAAGGCCAAAAAATCTGTCTCTCATATTTGAAGATGATTCAGTCAACCTGGACTGGGATGAGGTAGATGGAGCGATAGGCTATTTAGTTATTAGAAGCATTGAAGAGTTCGACAGGGGAAAAAGTCTTACGAAGGAATTGATAGAAGACACCACTTATTCCGATTCTTACGAGTTTGATTCTGATAAGACTTACTGGTACCGAGTAGTTGCTTACAACAGCCAGGGATTGTCCAGCAATTACAGTTCATCAGTTGCTGCACCAATTCCTGCCAGCAGAAACTCCTACTCTGTGGAGGATATTGAGTTCTTCATGCGCCTGGCTCCTGCTGCCAGTTTTCCCCTAAAAAAAGATGATAGTGAGACAGGAAATGTGGAAAATAGTTTCTGGATTGGTGAGACGCCGGTTACCTATGAACTGTGGTATAAAGTTCGTTTATGGTCATTGGATCATGGATATTCCTATAACAAAAAAGGAAGTGAAGGAAGCGATAGAAATGGCGAGCAGGAAGGAGAAGCGCCTACAGACAGGAGAAATGAGCCGGTAACACAAATTAGCTGGTATGATCCAATAGTCTGGTGTAATGCCCTTTCCGAAAAGCTGGGATTTGATCCCGTCTATACTAAGGATGGAGAAATCATAAGGGATGCTAATTCTCTGGATAACCAGCCAGTTCATGAAGTGGTTAAGGTGGAAAATAATAATGGTTTTCGCCTTCCAAGTATTAAGGAGTGGGAATTAGCGGCCCGTTATATTGGACCCGATCCCCCCCAGGAGGATCCACTGAGCACAGAGGTCATAAATAAGGATGATCTCTACTGGACGCCTGGGAATTATGCCAGCGGAGCCGTTGGACCAGCCTGGATAGAAGATGATGAGATGGGAGATGAAGAAGCAACCAGGGCAGCTGGCTGGTATGAAGAGAATACGGATGGTACTCAGGATGTTGGGCAGAAGCCTCAGGATGGAAACAAACTGGGCCTTTATGATATAAGCGGAAATGTAAATGAATGGTGTTTTGATAATGATTCTAACGGCAATGAAATTTACGCTTACCTGAAGGGGGGAGGGTATACTGACGCTGCAAGTTGGTTGCGGATAGGACATCATCAGACAACGGGGCTTTCAGTTTCTCGGGACAATCTGGGCTTTCGGATTTCCAGAGGTAATTTTTAACTCCATAAATGAAGGGGAGTCCCTCCAGCTCCAATAATGGGAAATTAGTAACCCCAATATATGACGTCCTTTTCTAAAAAGACAATTTGCAAAAAAAATTTCATTTTACCGCCCTGGGTAGTCAGTATAGAACTGCTCAGGGTAGTTTTTTGGAACCCCTGAATATTTTTTTCAACCCAACATTGCTTTTTCGGACTACATACCGAAAAAGAATTCAATTTTTTTAGTCCATTATATGTCTATTTTTAAATAGTTTCCGGAGTCTATCCGGTCAACAGGGTCTGGAGTTTGAAGCTTATTAGAGGCTTTCCGATCAACGGGAACAAAAAACAGACGGATTAGAATAAAACCTTTAAAAAACAACAGGGAAGGTTTGCGAGAGACGTTTTGAAGTTATCCACAACAATGCCTTTCTCATCCATACCTTGCTGATGTTTTTACCATACCAGTTGTTCTATGGCTCCAATTCAGGGAAACCATGGTGCGGAGAAAACTGATTAAAAGATAGAGTCTTGTCCGAATGACATTTCTCCTCTCCAAAAAATGGGAATGGTTCAATTTGCTGTGATATCAGAATAAGCTTGGAATCCTTTGATGTCCGAAAAAAATTAATCCTTGCAATATTAATGCCCAAACAATAAATTTAATAGCTGCTGTATTGTATAAATCATCACCGAGAAATGAACCATCCCCAAAAATTCTATTTGCTCATTCTTTCCGTTTATTCCTTTTATACTCAAAGAAACATTTTAGCCCCCTTAATTTGAAGAGCTTCCTGGTGCTGCTTTTACCTCCGAAGGAGGTTTACAGGATATCAAGTGGTTTTCCCTTTTATTTCCTACATGGAAGTAATTTTTTTGGTATTTTAAAAAGGTTATTTTTTTCTTTTGTATAATAATTCAATAAAGGACGGTTCAGACATCCAGTAATAGAAAGGAGGTAAAAAACATAACTGGGTCCTGCATTGTTCCTGTCGCGTACGAACTTTTTCATTAAGATGCAGGTCAAGCTTTCAGTTTTATTTTATGCAGAATTATTAACCAGCAAATTTATAAAAAACCTTTTCTTCAATCTTGCCCAGATTAATTACCGAGGTGATAAAAAATGTTAAAAAAGGTTCTTCCTTTTATTCTTATCCTGGCGTTAATTTTCATGCTTTCTGGAGAGGGTCTGGCCCAGCGGAGAACAGTAGTTAGAACAGAAATTATTCCTCTTCTGGTTTTGCATCCTAACCTTACCATAGAAAGGGCTGTTGGTAACTCCCTATCTTTATCCCTCGGGGCTCATGTTTCGGGAGGAGGATTTGGGATGGGAGGGTCGGCTTATCTGTACCTGGGAGGAGGAGCTCCCCGAGGACTCCATGCGGGTCCTTCTATTGGTTTTGCGCCGGGGGGTTCTTTTATGCTGGGCCTGGATGGTGGCTATCAATGGATAACTCATAGAGGTTGGGCTATTCGAGCCGGGGTTACCGTATCCTGGGCGCAGAATAGGATTATGCCTGGGCCACTTTTTGGAATTGGACGGGCTTTTTAACAAACCAATAATGCTCAAAAGGTAAAATAACCCCCGGAAAACATAATAATATCCGGGGGTTTTGCAAAAAAAAAATATAAAGAGCTAATCTTGTGCTCTTGGAGAAGAAATAATATTCCAGCAGTTTGAATTTAGCTATTTAATAGGCCTAAAACGTTGTTTTTTAGTGGTGATGGATGGTGTTGTTGTCGTTGGAAAATAGTTTTCTTCTTTTCTTTCTCGGTTTATAAATATTAGGGAGGTTTTTTGCTATTAAATTGACGTTTTTCTAAATATAAGATATAATTTAGATAGTTTTTCAGAGCTTTTTAAAATAAATCAAATAAAAACCTATTTCTTTGAAAAGCTTTTTCCTTACGCGGTTGTTTTAAATTTTTAATAAGGTGCTTTTCTGTTTGGTGTTTAAAAATTTTTCCCTTGAATGCCGATAGATTCACTAAAGGGGTGATTTCATGAACATAAAGGATGAAAGAGGATATACCCTTGTAACTGTTCTCCTGGTTATTTTGCTTTTAACTATTTTAGGTGGAGCATATATTTTTGCTATGAATTTTGAAGTTAGATCATCATATATTCATAGTGATAGTAAGCAGGCATATTATTATGCAAGATCTGGAGCTGAAGCAGGTTCAGATTGGGTTATAGCTAACTATAAAAGCGAAAAAGAAAATATTGAAGTTGGGAAAGAATTAAACACAAGTTTTGATAAAGGTAATATTGAAGTCGCAATTAACTTTCAAGATTATGGTGACGAAGAATTAATAAGGAT
>Ga0207421_10004808_pt1 | contig 15389 bp, 13 predicted proteins | sample SodLakKL_010_SED_4_FD_187542 | JGI IMG/M metagenome (GOLD analysis project Ga0207421, IMG submission 187542) | Alkaline sediment microbial communities from Lake Tanatar, Kulunda Steppe, Russia - 8KL_010_SED (SPAdes) (version 2) | ecosystem: Environmental > Aquatic > Non-marine Saline and...
GGGCCTTCGAGCCAATCCGGCAGCGGCTCGAACACCCCGGAGCGGGCGATGCCCGGCAGACGCAGCTGCAGATAGCCGAACACGAGCCCGCCGAGCGCGGCCCCCCACAAGCGGCCCAGCCCACCGAGCACGACCATGATGATCAGGTTCAGCGTGAAGACCGAGCTGGCGGCACCGGGTGTGGCACCCCGCACCAGCAGCAGGTAGACCGCGCCACCGCCGGCAGCGAGCACCGCGGACAGGCCGAACGACAGCAGCTTGAAGCGGAACGGCACCAGACCGAGCAGTTCGACCCGGTCCTCGTTCTCGCGGATCGCCTGCCAGACGCGCCCGGCTCGGCTCGCGACCGCCTGCCGGCAGATCGCGAAGGTGAGCAGCGCGAAGCTCAGTGCCAGCCAGTAGACCCACCGGGTGTTGACCACGCCGGTGAACAGGTCCGGGACGTAGCTGGTGTCGAGCGAGAGCCCTTCCTCACCGCCCGAGATGCGAGCGGGGTCGGCTTCGACGAACACGTGGAACGCTTCGGCGAACGCGAGCGTGACCATCGCGAACGCCACGCCTCGGACCCGGAGTGCGACCGAGCCGAACACCAGCGCGATCACGAGCGTCAGCACCAGGGCGAGCAGCACCGCCGGCACGTAGGACAGTTCGAACAGCCGCATGCCGAGGTTGGTGCCGTACAGCCCGAGCGCGAAGTAGAACGCGTGCCCGAGCGACAGCAGACCGGTGTAGCCGAGCAACAGGTCGTAGCTCATCGCCACGCCGGCGAACACGAGCCCGACCGCCAGGATCTGCAGCGTCCCGGGTGAGGACATCGGCCCGGTGAACACTCCGGGGATCGTCGCGTCGATGAACGGCACGGCAGCCAGCAGCAGTCCGATGGCGCCGATGACGAAGGGCACGGTCCGACTGCGGCGTGGCGCCGGGATCGCGGCCGAGGTCGAGACCTCCGCGTTCGCTTGGGTCACCTGGCTCATCGTGCGACCTCCCCGAGTAGTCCCTGCGGTCGCAACAGCAGCGTCGCGGCGAGCAGGAACACGACCGTCAGATCGCCGACGCCGGCGCCGGCATAGAAGTTCACGAACTGTTGGGTCAGCCCGACGATCACGGCCGACAGGGCCGTGCCCTCGACGCTGCCGAGCCCGCCGATGACCACCACGATGAACGCGAAGATCAGCACGTTGAGCCCGAACTCCGGGGTGATGCCCGCGAAGAAGACCCCGCCGAGGACCCCACCGACCGCCGCCAGCAACCCGCCGATCGCGAAGACCAGCGTGAAGCTCCTGGCGACGTCGATGCCCATCGCCTGGACCATGTCGCGGTTCTCCACCCCGGCGCGGATGATCAGGCCATGACGGGTGCGGCGCAGGAAGGTCAGCAGCGCGATCAGCAACACCACGGAGACCAGCAGGATCAGGAGCCGGCTCACGGGGATGCGCGCACCGGCGATGACCACCACCTGCCGGAACAGCTCCGGGACCGGGAAGGTGCGCGGGTCGTAGCTGAACCAGCCACCGATCAGCGCGACCCCCGCCAGGCTGAGCCCGAGGGTGATCAGGATCTGGGTGACGTGGTCGCCGTAGAAGCGGCGCACGAAGAAGCGCTCCGTGGCCCACCCGACCACGAGCCCCATGGCGGCAGCCACCACCAGCGCGACCGCGAAGCGCAGCCCCAGCGACCCGATGAAGCCGAACCGCGTCATCACCCACCAGGTGGCGTAGCTGCCGACGGTGAAGAACAGCCCGTGGGCGAGGTTCAGCACGTCCATCAGCCCGAAGATCAGCGACAGGCCGCTGGCGATGAGGAAGTAGACGCCGGCGAGGCCGAGGCCCGTCACCGAGAGCAGTACGAAGACCTGCAGGCTCATGGTGCGTCCCTCCGGGCTCGGCCGACACCGAGCAACGAACGCTTGCGGTCGTCGTCGGACTGCAGGTCGGCCATCGAACCGCGCCAGGCGACCTGCCCCTCGTCCAGCACGATGGCGTCGGTGGCCAGTTCCTCGGCGACCCGGAGGTTCTGTTCGACCAGCAGCACGGTCGCGTCCGCGGTCGCGGCGCGCAGGGCCGCGATGACCTCGGTGATGATGATGGGCGCGAGACCCTTGGTCGGCTCGTCGATCAGCAACAGCTTCGCGGGGTGCAGCAGCGCACGACCGAGCGCGAGCATCTGCTGTTGGCCACCCGAGAGCGAGCCCGCCTTCTGCGCCGAGCGCTTGTCGAGTTCGGGGAATATCTCCAGCACCATCGGCAACCGCTCGGCGGCTCCCGGCCAGTGCAGGGCGAGACGGAGGTTCTCCTCCACGCTCAGCTGCGCGAACACCTCGCGGTCCTCGGGGACGTAGGCGATGCCCCGCTGGACCCGTTGATGGGTGGGCAGATCACCGAGCGGCACCCCGTCGAAGTCCACCCGCCCGGTCGACGGGAGCAGACCGAGCAGGGCCAGCAGCGTGGTGGTCTTGCCGACGCCGTTGCGTCCGAGCAGCGCGGTGACCCGGTTGGGTGCCACCTCGAAGCCGACGTCGTGCAGGATGTGGGCCTCACCACGGTGCACATCCATCCCCTGCACCGTCAGGACCGGTTCCGGCGCGGTCGGGCTGCCGGGGGCGAGCGAGGGATCGCTCATGCGGTTTCCCCCAGGTAGGCGGACTGCACGGTCGCATCCGCCATCACCTCGTCGGGCGAGCCGACCGTCAGCAACCGCCCGTTGTGCAGCACCGCGATCCGGTCCGAGACGTCCACGACCAGCTCCATGCGATGCTCCACCATGACCACGGCCCGGCCACGCGCGTGGATGTCGCGGATCACCTCCACGAGCGGGTCGACCTCCTCGACACTGACCCCGGCCGTCGGCTCGTCGAGCAGCAACACCTCGGGCCGTGAACACAGCAGCAGCGCGATCTCGAGCTTGCGCTTGTCCCCGTGCGACAGGTCCGCAACCGGGTCGCTGGCCCGTTCGGCGAGCCCGACCTCCTGCAACGCCTGCACACCGGCCTGGGTGGCGTCGTCGCCCCACCGCGGACGGGAGATCAGTGACAGGCTGCCCCCGCGGGCGGCCTGAGCCGCCAACCTGGCGTTCTCGATCACCGTCAGGCCCGGGAACAGGCTGGAGGTCTGGAAGGTCCGTCCGAGTCCGCGCCGCACCCGAGCGGAAGGGCGCAGCCGCGTGATGTCGTGCCCGGCGAGTTCCACGCTGCCCGACCGGGCGACGTTCACCCCCGAGATGACGTTCAACAAACTGGTCTTGCCGGCCCCGTTCGGTCCGATGATGGACAGGAACTCGCCCTGGTGCACCTCCAGGGTGATGTCCGACAGGATCGTGAAGCCGCCGACCCCCCAGGTCAGTGAGGCGACCGTCAGGATCGGCTCCCCGGTCACTGTGCTCGCGTTGCTCACCTCGGTCACGTCGGTCACGTCCGCTCCCTCCTCGGTTCCCGCCTCGGCCGTGCCCACCCGGCGATCGTCGCCGGGTGGGCACCCGATCCGTGAGGACCGCTAGCCGGCCTCGGGCGGCGCGGTGGCCTCCGGATCCAACGTCTCGAGGGTCTCGACCTCGATGTTGGTGGGGTCGTCGTCGATGTTGAGCATCGACGCGGTGAACATCGGCTGGATCAGCGCGTGGTCACCGGCACGGATGGTCGTGGTGCCCTTCGGGCCCTCGAACTCCCAGCCCTCCAGGGCGGCGATCATGCCGTCCACGTCGTCCGGACCGGCTTCGGTCAGTGCCCGCACGATCATCTGTGCGGCGACGAACCCGTCGGGGGTGAACAGGTCGGTCCGGTCCTCGCCCACCGCTTCGACCATCAGGTCGTTGACCTCGTTGTCGGGGGCGGTCGAGTAGTAGTGGCTCAGGAACTGGATGTCGGGGCCGGCCTCGCCGTACAGCGGCCAGGTCGCGATGTCACCCAGCCCGGTGGTCACCGGGAAGTTCTCGAACACGCCCTGCTGGCCCATGGACTCCCACATGGCGGGAGCGGTGTCGCCGGCCCAGGCCACGAAGACCAGGTCCGGATCGATGTCGGACACCTGCTGCACGAACGGGGTGAACTCGGTCGCGGAGATCGGGACCTCGACGGGCTCGATCGTGGCGCCCTGTTCGCCGAGCACGGCCTCGAGCGCGCCGATGTTGGCCGCCCCGAACTCCGAGTCCTGCACGAACGCGACGACGGTCGAACCGTCGATGTCCTCGACCAGGCTCGCGGCGGCGGCGACGTCCTGGTAGCTCTGCCGGCCGGAACGGAAGGTGTAGTCGTTGATCCCGGTGACCGCGTCGGTCGCGGCGGGCCCGGAGATGAACAGGATCTGGTTCTCCTCGGCGAACGGTGCCAGTTGCACCGCGACCCCCGACGAGACCGATCCCGCCAGGATCGTGATGCCCTGACCGACGAGATCGACACCGGCCGAGATGGCCTGATCGGGCTCACCGCCGTCGTCGACGATCTCGAACTCGATCGGACGACCGTCGACCGCGCCGCTGCCATCCGTGGCGTGGTCGAGCCCGGCCTCGAGCCCATCGAGGTAGGCGTTGCCGTAGGCGCCCAGGAAGCCGGACGTCGAGGTGATGATCCCGACCCGGATCGGCTCACCGTCGGCGGCCGGTTCGTCCGTGTCGTCGTCGGCCGGCTCGTCGGCGTCGTCGGCCGGCTCGTCGTCGACCGCCTCGCCCGCGTCGGCGTCGGCGTCGGTGGTGGTGTCGGTCGCGGTGTCGTCGGTGTCGCCGCATGCGGTGAGCAGCAACGATGCGGCAGCGACGGCGGCCAGGACCGTACGGATGCGTACGTGCACCATGATGGTCTCCTCCCAGTTGAGGCGCCTGGCTCTCCTACCGAGACGCTCGACCCAACCCTACGTTGTCCGGCACACAATGCGCTACATCAATCATGGTCGTAAACGACGACATGGGAACCCAATGGTTGTGAAAGTCACAAGCGAGGGACGCCATCGACCTGGCAGGGAGCCGACGACGGGTTCCGAACCGGAGCTCACACCGGAGCTCACGCAGCGGCGGCCGATGCCAGGAGCCCGAGGCTGTTGGTGGCCCAGTGCGCCAGCGTCGGCGCCAACAGGCTCCCGGAGCGCAGGCGCAGCCAGGAGAACATCGCGCCGGCCACGGTGGTCACCACGACCGCTCCGATGATGGCCGCGATCCCCTCGGCCGAGCCGACGGCGATGTCGTTGATCATCAACGTCACCGTGGCCGGAGGGATGTGCCACAGCCCGAATACGGCGCTCGAGATCACGACCGCCCGCGGCGTGGTGACGACCCGGAGCAGCCACCCGAGCAACACCCCCCGGAAGGCGACCTCCTCGAAGACGGCCGTACCGAGGGGGATCCGCACCAGCGTCGCGTACAGCAGTCCGTCGCCGAGGGCATCGGTACGCGCGTCCGCCAACAGCGTCGCGATCCCCGGCACGACATCCGCGAGCGCCACCGCTGCCGACACCGCCGCCGCCACGACGGCCGCGGCCCCGACGCCCCAGCGCAGCCCCGACGACATCCGTGCCACCGCGAGACCCATGGCGTCTCGCCCGAGCCCGGCCCGCCAGGCGACGGCCAGGAGCACGGCCACCAACACGAGGTTGCGGGCCACATAGGCACGCTCCCCGATGACGAGGTTGGCGACCCCGCTCCAGACGAGCAGGGCCGCGGAGAGCAGCAGAGGTGCGCGCATGTCCCGACGGTAGCCAGACAGGACCCCGGAGCACCGGTGCGGTGGCCCCCCACCGGGCAGATGAGCCTGCCCCGATGGATGCGGAGGGGTCGCTAACCCTCCGGGTGCGTAGCTTCGGGGGTGGTCACCACGTCGCCGGCCGTCTCGTCGGTGGGGACGACCGCCGGAGTGGGGGACGGAGTGGCCGAGGCCACCCGGACGTGGACGGAGCGTTCGGCCACGCTGGCACGCCGCGCCGAGGTCGTGGCGACCGCTTGCGGGAACGCCGCGACGATCCGACGGCCGTGCGCCCGGTCGAGCTCCAACGGTTCGCCGTCGACCACGGCGATCGCCCGTCGCCGTACGACACGGACGGTCATGTCGTGGCCCGGGTGGCGGAAGACCAGGGTGTTGCCGATGACATGCGCATCGTCATCGGCCAGCGCACCGGCAGCGGCAGCTTCGACAAGCTCGCTGAGCAGTTCAACGAGATCGGTCTCCATGGGGCTCGTCCTTCGGCGCTGGGTGGCGCGGTCGGCGGCGGACGACAGGCCCGGAGCCTCCGCGCCATCGTCTATCCGGGAACCACACGGGCGGTGGCACGGAGCTTGCCACCTACTACACGCCTACCACGCCCGCAGCTCGTGGTCGTGCGTTCAGCCGAGCAATCCGGGCGACGGAACGCCCGTGGGAACCGATGCGGATCCAGGCGCGTACCGGTCGTGCAGCCGGGCTCGCACCAGGTCGCGCACGGGGTCCCACGGGACCGGATGTCGGTCCGCCCGGCCGAGCGGGGTCTCACCCGACGGCCTACGTTGCCCGAGGAACGAACCGACCATCGACCTGTGAACGAGGAGGAACGTAACCGTGGCGTTGAATATCGCGGATCTGACCATCAGCAGTCGAGAGTTCACCCCCAACGGTCCGCTCGAGGACCGTCATGCCCACGATGTGGACAACGAGCCTCCCAGCCTGCTCATCGACGGCGTCCCCGACGAGGCGGTCGAACTGGCGATGATCTGCCACGATCCGGATGCGCCGTTGCCACACGGCTTCACCCACTGGACGCTCTACGGCATCCCGGCCGATGTCACCGAGATCGTGGGCCCGGAAGCCGACGCGACCTACCGACCGGGACACAACTCGTTCGGCGCGATCGGGTACGGCGGCCCGCAACCGCCGGAGGGCCACGGACCCCACCGCTACTACTTCTGGGTCTACGCACTCGACCGCAAGGTCGAGGGCACGCCCTCCCGTGAGGAGTTCCTCGACACCTACGGCGATGCGATCGTGGAACAGAACCGGGTCGTCGGCATCTACGAACGCTGATCGTGCTCGTCGTCACCGCGTAGCGCTTCCAGCACGGTCCGAGCGTCGGGCTCGGCCGTGCTGGTCCTGTGCGCGACGTCGCGTGGGAGCCGCCTGCGCGCGCCGGGGCCCCGGGGCTGGAACACTCCGGGCCACCCCACCTGCCGACGGAGCATGACCATGGCGAGCAACGACGTGACCGACACGAACCCCGCGTGGCTGGACGACGACACCCTGGAGGACGTGCGCGGCCAGGTGCCGATGGTCTACGTCGAGGCGGTACCCGTCCGGGTCGATCACCTCGGACGCATCGAGAAGGTCGGGTTGCTGCTTCGCGCGCAGCAGGACGGATCGGTGTCCCGGGCGGTGGTCTCCGGCCGTGTGCTCCACAACGAGTCGCTCCGCGACGCGCTGTGGCGTCACCTCAACAAGGACCTCGGCCCGGACGCCTCGCCGGCGATCCCACCGGGCGTCGCGCCCTTCACCGTCGCCGAGTACTTCAGCGACGAGGAACTCGGGGACTTCCACGATCCGAGGCAGCACGCGGTCGCGCTCGGCTACCTCGTTCCGTGCTCCGGAGACTGCCATCCGGCGCAGGACGCCCTCGACCTCGCCTGGCTCTCGCCGGCCGAGGCCACCAGCGCCCACATCGCCCAGGAGATGTCGGCGGGTCACGGGCGACTGGTCCGTCGGGCGCTGGCGTTCGTGGGCCAGCTCCCCTGACCCGGCGTCGGGCACCCCGGCGATGCGCCGCCGTGGTGCAAGCCCGCGTCGGGTCAGCTGATGACGATGGTGCGGGTCTCGGTCATCTCATGGGCGGCGTACTCGGGGCCCTCGCGGGTGTTGCCGGAATCGCGCAGACCGCCGTAGGGCATCTGATCGGCCCGCCAGGTGGGCACGTCGTTGACGATGACCCCACCGAAGTCGAGCACCTCGAGGGCGCGCTTGGTCGTGGCCAGCGAACCGGTGAAGATCCCCGCGTGCAGCCCGTAGCGGGTGTCGTTGGCGGCGGCGAACGCCTCCTCGACGTCGCGGTAGGTGTTGACGACCACCAGCGGTCCGAACACCTCGTCGCGGCAGACCTTCGCGTCCGGATCCACCCCGGTGAGCACCGTTGGTTGCAGCACGCGATCGTCGCCCACCTCGCCGCCGCAGGCCACCGTGGCCCCGCCCGCGACGGCCTCCTCGATCCAGGACTGCACCCGGTCGCGGTCGTCGGCGGTGATCAGCGCCGAGACCTGGGTGTCGTCCTCCAGCGGGTCGCCGACCACCAGGCCCCCGACCGCCTCGACGAGCTCGGCGGTGAAGGCCTCGGCGATGTCCTCATGCACCAGCACCCGCTGCACCGAGATACACGACTGTCCCGCATGGCTGTAGCCGGCGGCGGCGATCTTGGTGGCGGCGGTCCGCCAGTCACCGTCGGGCTCGATGATGACCGGGGCGTTGTTGCCGAGCTCCAGCGAGACCTTCTTGCGCGGGGCATCGGCGCGGATGCCCCAGCCGACCTCGGGCGAACCGGTGAAGGTGATCATCGCCACGTCGTCGTGTTCGACCAGTGCCGCCCCGACCTCGCGCCCGGCCCCGGTCACCGTGTGCAACCACCCGGCCGGCAGCCCGCACCGGTCCAGCAGCAGCTCGGCCAGCTTGATCCCGGTGAACGGGGTCTGGCCCGCGGGCTTGAGCACCACCGCGCAACCCGCCGCGATCGCCGGCGCCAGCTTGTGGGCCACGAGGTTGAGCGGGAAGTTGAACGGCGTGATCGCGCCGATCACGCCCACCGGGACCCGGACGGTGAACCCGACCCGCCCCTCCCCCGCCTGGGCCGCATCCAGCGGCACCACCTGCCCGGACATCGTCCGGCACACCGCCGCCGAGAACCGGAACGTCGAGATGCACCGGGTGACCTCGGTGCGTGCCGTGGTGATCGGCTTGGCGGCCTCCAGCGCGATCGTGCGCGCGAGGTCCTCGAAGACCTCCTCGGTGGCCAGCAACTCGGCCGCCCGGTCCAGGATCTCCGCCCGCCGCCAGGCCGGCAACGGCGCCTCGCGCATCACCCGGCCGGCGGCCGCGACGGCCGTGTCCACGTGGGCCGCGGAACACACCGGGACCTCACCGATCTCCCGACCGTCGAACGGTGCCGCGATCACCGACCCCTGCTCGGTGGTGACCGGCGTGCCATCGATCCGGACGGGGTGCTGGCTCATCGAGAACTCCTCGGTCGAGGTCGGGTGGGGAGGTAGGACGGCGGGTCGGGATGCGCTCAGGCGGTGGCGCTCACCGCCCGGTCGAACGCGGCGAGGGCGTCGTCGATCTGCTCGTCGGCGATCACCAGCGGGGGGATCCACCGCAGGGTCGAGCCGAACGGTCCACAGTTCATCGCGATGGTCCGCTCCTCGTGGAGCAGATACTGCAGGATCGCGCCCGTTCGACCGGCGTCCGAACAGCCCTCCGGGTCCACGATCTCCGTCGCGAGCATGGCACCGAGGTTGCGGTTCTCGGCCAGGCAGCTGTGCCGCTCGGCGAGCACGTCCAGCCCCGCGCGGAACCGGGTACCCACCGCCGCGGCACGATCCAGGAACCCCGGCTCGGTCATCACCTCGATGGTGGCCAGCGCCGCGGCGCACCCCATCGGGTTGCCCCCGTAGGTCCCACCGTGCGACCCCTGGGTCCAGCGGCCCATGATCTCCGCCGACGCGCCGATCGCCGACACGGGGAACCCCGACGCGATGCCCTTGGCCATCACCAGCACATCGGGCTGGAGTTCCGCGTGCTCGATCGCGAACAACGCGCCGGTGCGGCCGAACCCGGTCTGGACCTCGTCGGCCACGAACAGGATGCCGTGGGCCCGGCAACGCTCGAGCAACCCGTGCAGGAACCGGGCCGGGGCCGGGACATAGCCCCCCTCGCCGAGCACCGGCTCGATCATCACGCACGCGACCTCGCCCGGCGAGGTCTGGGTCTTGAGCAGCAGGTCGAACTCCTGCAGGCACCGATCGACCGCCCGGTCCTCGTCCTCGCCGGTGAGGAAGGTGTAGGGGAACGGCGCGACGAACACCCCCGAGGGCAGGGGCGCATGCCCGGCGCGGTAGATCGCCTTCGAGGTCGTCATCGCCATCGTCATGTGCGTCCGCCCGTGGAACGAGCCCTGGAAGACCACCGTGTGCGGGCGTCCCGTCGCCTGCTTGGCGAGCTTGACCGCGGCCTCGGTCGCCTCCGCACCCGAGTTGGAGATGAAGAACCGATCGATCCCGTCGGGGGTGATCTGCGCGAGGCGTTCCGCCAGCGGCTCGAGCTGATCGTGGCGGTAGCAGTTGACCTGGGCATGCAGGAAACGACCCGCCTGCTCCCGGATCGCCTCGACCACCCTCGGGTGGCAGTGCCCGGTGTTGACCACCCCGATGCCGGAGGTCAGATCGAGGTAGTCGATGCCGTCGGTGGTCGTGACCACCGCACCCGATCCGTGACTGACCTGCAGATCGGTCAACTGGAACCAGACGTCCGACAGGTGCGAATCCATGGCGCTGTCCCTTCGAGCCACGGCCGCGGTGGGCCGGGAAGCCAAGCCAACCACCTCCACACGACGGCGGCTTCCGACACCTGGCCAGCGCGGTCGGTCCCGCCCGGGCCACGTGGAGCGTTCCGGCCCGCACCGTTCGGACCGGGACGGGCGGCGGCCGGCTCAGCGGTCCGCGGCGGCCCTGATGAGCTCCAGCGCCAACTCGACCGTCGCCGACGTGGTCCGGTGGGAGAGGGTCGCCAGGCGGAGCACGACCCGACCGTCGATCACCGTGCTGGAGAGGTGGACACGCCCGTCGGTGTGGACCGCGGCCAGCAGCTGGTCCTGGCGCGCGTCGTCGCCCTGCACCCGGAAGGTGAGGATGCTGAGGTCCGAGGTCCCGACCACCTCGATGTTCGGATCCGCCTCGAGCACCTCGCGGGCCTGCGCCGTCAGGTCGAGGGTCAGGTCGAGCGCGTCGCGGTAGGCGTCGACACCGTGCAGTTGCAGTGGGAGCCACAGACGGAGGCCCCGCCACGCCCGGGTCAGCTCCGGGGTCAGGCTGCTGAAGTCCGGCAACCGGTCGAGGTCCTCGGAACCGGAGGCCTCGTGGTCGCGCAGGTAGTCGGCCTCCTCCCCGAACGCCCTGACGAGGTCGTCGCGGTCGCGGACCAGCAGCGCCCCGGTCCCGAACGGCAGGAACAGCGACTTGTGGGGATCGAGCGTGATCGAGTCGGCCAGCTCGATGCCGGCGAGTCTCGCGCGCCCGCGTTCGGTGAGTTGGAAGAAGCCGCCGTAGGCCGCGTCCACGTGGAACCAGATCCCGGCATCGTGGGTGATCCTCGCGAGGTCGCGGAGCGGGTCGACGGCCCCGGCGTTGGTGGTTCCGGCGGCGCCGACGACCGCGATCGGGACGAACCCGTCCGCCTCGTCCTGCTTGATGGCGATGCGCACGGCTTCCGGGTCGATGCGGGCACCGTCGGTGGAGCCGCAGACCCGGATCTGTTCCGCCGGGATGCCGGCGATCCTCGCGGCCTTGCGGACCGAGGCGTGAGCGTGCTGACCCACGTAGACGGTGGCCAGATCGGCGCGACCGCCCGCGTGCTTCTCGCGCGCGGCGACCAACGCCGACAGGTTGGCCGCCGAGCCGCCGGCGAGCAGCACCGCCTGGGCCCGTTCGGGGAGATCGAACAGCTCGGTCAGCCACCGCAGGACGCTCTGCTCGAGTGCGACCGCGGCGGGGGTGAACCCGGCGAGCCCGGTGTAGCGGTTGGCGACACTCGCGAGCAGCTCGCCCAGCGCCGAGGTCAGCAGGCCGGAACCGGGGATGTAGGCGAACTCGCCCGGTGCGGCGTTGTCGACACCGGTGGCCAGGACCTCCCGGAGCTCGTCCAGGACCGGGCCGAGCTCGCGTGGTGCCGCTCCAGGGCGCGTCGCCAGCAGGCGCGCCGCCAGGGCCTCCCCCCGGTCGTGGCCGAGCACCTGGCGCTCCGCCGCGCCCGTGACGAGCTCCGCCACCAACGCACCGACCTCGTCGAGGACCGCGGCGGTCTCGTCGGCGGGCGGGTCGAAGGCGGTGAGGGTGACCACGGCGCATCCTTGTCGGTACCGGCCCACGGGTCGCGGAGCCTGGCCCGAACGGTACGGGATGCAGCCAAGGTGTCGCCAACCTTCACCATCATCGTGACGTTCTGTCTACCATGACCCGTGCGAACAGACGAATTGACCGGAACCGTCCGGGAGGAGATCACAGGTGTCGTTCACCCCCGATGAGGTCGACCTGGCCCTGTTGCGTGCCCTGCGCGATGACGGGCGGCGCTCCATCACGGCGTTGGCGAGCGACCTGCACCTGTCGCGCAGCGCGGTCCACCAGCGACTCGACGGGCTGACCGCCGCGGGGGCGGTCAAGGGGTTCTCGCCGGTGGTCGATGCCTCCCGGCTCGGAGCCGGGATCTCCGCGTTCGTGCTGCTGTCCGCGGGCCACGGTGCCCGCCCGGAGATGGAGCCGGTCCGCGAGCGACTGCTCGCGCTGCCCCATGTCGAGTACGCGGCCCTGGTGACGGGCGAAGCGGATGTCCTGCTGCTGGTTCGCGTGGCCGACATGGAGCAGTTGCGCACCTTCCTGCTCGAGGATCTGGCGGAGGTGGGCGGGCTCCGTGGGTCGTTGACGCTGCTGGTCCTCGATGAGGTGATCCGCCGGCCGTTCCTGCTACCCGGCGAGTGAGGGTCGCCCGCGGCACCACGACGCGGGCCCGCCGGACCGTGCGAGCAGCGCCCGCCCGATGGCTCGCGCGTCAAGGGCGTCGATCTGGAACCGTTGTCGGTTCGCGTGGGGCACGAGCCGTTCGAGCCCCGCATCGCGAGGGAGCCGTGGGGACGACGCACCGTCGATCGAGGGAACCCGGAGCTCGAGCCATGCGCTCGCTCCCGGCCACCATCTCGTTCGGTGCGTGCCCCTTCGCGATGCGTGACTCGACGGCGGGATCGGGCGGGGGACGTCGCCCGCGAGCGGCGCGGCGCACCGACCCGCGGATCCGATCGGTCACCCGGTAGGGTCGCCGCTCGCACGACCGGCGACGAGGGGTAGGGCACGTGGCAGAACTCGAGCCCGACGAACCCGACATGCGGGTCGGTGCGCCGAAGCGCGAGGCCGGGGGTCTGCCGGCGGTCGCCGCGAGCCTCCGGCATGCGACCGGCCAGATGGGCCCGACGCGCGCGCTGCGCAGCCTGCTGAAGGTCAACCAGCAGGGAGGGTTCGACTGCCCCGGCTGCGCCTGGCCGGAACCCGGCACGCCGCACACGGCCGAGTTCTGCGAGAACGGGGCGAAGGCGGTCGCCGAGGAGGCGACCCGTCGGAGGGTCACGCCGGCCTTCTTCGCCGAACACCCCATCTCCGAGCTGCTCACCCGCTCGGAGCACTGGCTCGGCCAGCAGGGACGGTTGACCGAGCCGGTCGTCAAGCGGTCCGGATCGGATCACTACGAGCCGCTTCGCTGGGACGAGGCCTTCGCCCTGGTCGCCGACGAGCTGCGCGGCCTCGACCAGCCGGACCAGGCCGTGTTCTACACCTCCGGGCGCACCAGCAACGAGGCGGCGTTCCTCTACCAGCTGTTCGCGCGGGCCTACGGCACCAACAACCTGCCCGACTGTTCCAACATGTGCCACGAGTCCAGCGGTGCGGCGCTGAAGGAGACGATCGGCGTCGGCAAGGGCAACGTGCAGCTCTCCGACCTCGAGGACACCGACCTGATCTTCGTGGTCGGCCAGAACCCGGGCACCAACCACCCGCGGATGCTCTCGACGCTCGAGCGCGCGAAGGACAACGGCGCCCGGATCATCGCGGTCAACCCCCTCCCCGAAGCCGGGCTGCTGAAGTTCAACAACCCGCAGCGCGTCTCCGGGATGCTCGGCTCCGGTACGGATCTGGCCGATCGGTTCCTGCAGATCCGCGTCAACGGGGACCTGGCCCTGTTCAAGGCGCTGAACGCCGCACTGCTCGATGCCGAGGACGCGGCCCCCGGCACCGTGCTGGATCACGACTACATCCGCGATCACACCGACGGGTTCGAGACGTTCGCCGCCCGGGCCCGCGAGGTCGACGCGCGGACCACGGCGCTCGCGACGGGACTGAGCGCCGAGGACATCGACGCGACGGTCCGCGAGGTGTTGGGCGCGAAGCGCATCGTGGTGTGCTGGGCCATGGGCATGACCCAGCACCGGAACTCGGTCGCCACCATCCGCGAGGTCGTGAACTTCCTGCTGCTGCGTGGCAATCTCGGCCGGCCGGGCACCGGGGTGTGCCCCGTACGCGGGCACTCGAACGTCCAGGGCGACCGCACCATGGGCATCTACGAGCAGATGCCCGCCTCGTTCCTCGATGCCCTGCGCGACGAGTTCGCCTTCGAGCCCCCACGCGAGCGCGGCTTCGACACGGTGGACGCCATCCGCGCCCTGCGCGACGGGCAGGCCGAGGTGTTCGTCGCGATGGGCGGCAACTTCGTGGCCGCGACCCCCGACACCGCCGTCACGGAGGCCGCGATGCGCCGCACACGGTTGACCGTGCAGGTCTCGACCAAGCTGAACCGCTCGCATCTGGTCACCGGCGATCGGGCGCTGATCCTGCCGACCCTGGGACGCACGGACCGCGACGTGCAGGCCGCCGGCCCCCAGATGGTCACCGTCGAGGACTCCATGAGCACGGTGCACGGCTCGCGCGGGCACCTCTCGCCGCCTTCGACCGCCCTGCGTTCCGAGGTGGCGATCATCTGCGGCCTGGCGAGGGCCACCCTGGCCGGTCGCGACGGCGTGCAGGCCATCGACTGGGCGGGCTTCGAGACGGACTACGACCGGATCCGCGACGCCATCGCCCGGGTCGTGCCCGGTTTCGAGTCGTTCAACACCCGCGTGCGCGCCCCCGGCGGCTTCACGCTGCCCAACGCCTCACGGGAACGCGGTCCTCTGGCGACCGCCACCGGTACGGCGCGTTTCAGCACCAACGCGCTGGAGGTCATCGAACTCCCGCCCGGTCGCCTGCTGCTCCAGACGGTCCGCAGCCACGACCAGTACAACACGACCATCTACGGGCTCGATGACCGCTACCGGGGCGTGAAGGCCGGCCGCCGGGTGGTGTTCGTCCACGCCGATGACCTCGCCGGCCTCGGGTTCGCCGACGGCGAGGTCGTCGATCTGGTCGGTGAATGGCACGACGGCACCGAGCGTCGGGCGCCGGGGTTCCGGTGCGTCGCCTACCCCACGGCCCGGGGATGCGCCGCGGCCTACTTCCCGGAGACCAACGTGCTGGTGCCGCTCGACTCCACCGCCGAGACCTCCAACACCCCGACCTCGAAGTCGATCGTGATCCGGTTGGAGCACCGTGCTCCCGACGCCCGCGGCACGGCGCACTGAACACGGCGCACCGAACACGGCGCACCGAACGCG
>Ga0207421_10004809_pt1 | contig 15386 bp, 22 predicted proteins | sample SodLakKL_010_SED_4_FD_187542 | JGI IMG/M metagenome (GOLD analysis project Ga0207421, IMG submission 187542) | Alkaline sediment microbial communities from Lake Tanatar, Kulunda Steppe, Russia - 8KL_010_SED (SPAdes) (version 2) | ecosystem: Environmental > Aquatic > Non-marine Saline and...
GACAGAGAGCTGGTCAGGGTAGGAAAGGAGGTAGACCTTCCGCTAACAGGTGCTTTGCCCTTTGGTGTAGTGGACAGAGGTACGAATCTTTTACAGATAAGGCCATCCTCCGGATGCAATCTTTCCTGTCCCTTCTGTTCGGTGGACGAAGGTCCACAGGGTGATAAAGCTGCTAGGTATGAAGTATCCCTGGACTACATGGTGGAGTACGCAGGTGCCGTTGCTTCGAGAAAGGACAGCGATGAAATAGAAATGCATATAGATGGCTGTGGTGAGCCGCTTCTCTATCCGAAGATCGTGGAGCTTGTAGATAGGTTTTCGAGGCTCGAGGACGTGGAAGTTATCTCCATACAGACCAACGGTATGCTGTTGGACGAAGAAATGGTATTAAAGTTGGAGAAAGCGGGCTTGGATAGGATAAACCTGACCATCAACTCGTTGGATGAGGGAACCGCGAAGTTCATGGCGGGAACCGACAGCTACGATCTGGACAAAGTTCTGACGAATGCAGAAACCATAGCCAGCAGCAACATAGACCTCCTTGTAGCTCCAGTGTGGATAGACGGACTTAACGATGAAGGGATAGAGGACATAATCCAGTACGCCAAGGACCTGGGTGCAGGTGAAAAGTGGCCTCCTCTGGGTATACAGAAATACAGGGAGCATAGAAACGGAAGGAAGGTTGAAGGTTACAGCGAGATTCCGTGGAAGAAGTTTCATGAAAGGCTTGAAAGCCTCGAAGAAAAATATAATGTAAAGTTAAAGCTTAGCCCCAAAGACTTCGGAATCGAGGATGCTGATTTCTCCTTGGAGAAGGTTTTCAGAAGAGGTCAGAAGGTCAAGGCAGAGGTATTAGCACAGGGTTGGAACCCAGGGCAGAAACTAGCTGTGGCGGACCATAGAACCATAACTATTTTGAACGGGAACAAAGTGTCCATAGGCGAAAGGGCTACTGTAAAGATGCTCAGAAGCAAGCACAACCTCTACTTAGGTAAGGTTGTCTAGGACATAAGCTTCTTTGTAACTGTTGTATAGTTATAAATACCCGAACCTTTAAATAGTAGTAATGTTAATTACTACTTGGTGACAAATTATGACTGAAAAATGTATTTATGAAAACCTTGGCGCGAACGAGACGAATTATAAGCCCGAGGAAATGCCTGGTGACATTAGTATAATACCGAAGTTCCCAGAAAATGAAGAGAAGCAGCCGCTTAAGATCGTTGAAAAGGGCTACAATGGAAGGATTTAAGGCAGCATCCAGACCATTCCACTATTCTATGTTATACGTTCCTCTACTGTCCAAGGGGTTAAGGTTTTCTTGTCTTACCCTTCCCTGTAATCCAACAGTTTTTCTGCCTCTTCCTTGATTTCTTGGAGATGGTTCTCGTATTCCTCGGGAAGACTTGGAGATGAATTGTAGATGAATAGTTTGTTGTTTTCTGATTTACCTAGTGTTCCTCCGTCTTCTTGTACGACGTTGAAGATTTCTTTCAGCTCTTGGTCGTTTAGTACCTGATCTAAGATACTTCGAGGGTCTTCATCTCTTGCCTCTTCTATAACTACCTGTAACTTTTCTTTATCCATTCTGTCCATATAGCTAAACAGTTCTCCGTTGGTTTCATCTTCAACTTCCTTTGCGACGATGTAGGATTCAAGAACAGGAAATCCATCCCTTCCAAGTTCTTCCTGAGCAACATAAGAAAGGGCTTCATAGCCCTTTTTGATTTCTTCTTTCAAGTCCCTATCATCATCTGTCATGATATAAACGGGATAATATTCTAAGTTTAAATTGTTTTCCTCGGAGTTTTTTCACTGTATTTAAGTTTTTGTGACCATTAATTCCGTATGTCCGACGAAGACTACGGATCTATCTCAGCCGATAATCTAGGAGAAAAGGGGAGGTACAGAGGCACCTTGAGGTATGACGAAGAAGAGGAGAGCTTCTACTTCAATCAGTCAGGTATGTTATCCGCAAAGGTCAAAGATCTCAACAGAACTGATTACGAAGAGTCGTTCAAGAACCTGGAGAAGGATATAACCCAAGGCGTGGAAGTTGAGATAGACGGCGAGCTCGGGCTCTGTGATGACGAGCCACTCAGCTTTTCGTTGTGCAATGTCAGTATTATCAAGGTTCTCTCTGAAGAGTGATTTCTATGGACATTTACACTTCGCAGCTTGGCTGTATAGATGATATAAGGAAAGGCATTACCGACGAAGAGGAAATCTACAGTGTTCTTAACGGTGTTGCTGCTCAGGAAAAAACGGAGAAAAGCTTCAGTGATAGCTACGAACCTGAGGACGGTGTCTGGATACCAAATATAGAAGAAAAGAAGATAGCCCATGACTTTGTTCAGAAACTTTACGAACTATCACCTTCTCTGGCTTTGGTTTCAGAAAGCGAGGAAGAGTTTATTCGCGAGTGCAAGAGCTTTGGAAGAGACTTGCTTTCAGGAGAGACCTTAAGCTACGGGAAGAAGGATTTGTTTGATGATACTGAAGGGATATACGAAAGCTTCATGGGGTTTTACCTGGAAGAACACGGTGAGAGAGCAGGTAGGAAGTTTCTCGGTGAGGACTATACAGAAAGGCTTATTGATAAAGACCTGCAAACCAGCGGAGGGTATGAATTCAACATTCCCCGAATAGAAACAGAAAGAAAGTTCAGAGAGGATGGACTTGTCGGGAAGGTTGATGTTTTATGGGAAGACGATGTGGTATATCTCCGGGAAATAAAGGCAGTGAAGGAACTTGAGAAGGATCACATCCTGCAGACTTTGGGTAATGCTTACCTCGTAAAAAATCAGTATCCTGAAGAGGAAGTTGACTGTAAAATAATAAACTTCGGATTCGAAAACCCTGAGGAAGCAGTTCTTGATTTTACTGAAGTGGAAACAAATTTGGTACAGGAGTTGCTAGACTACGGTAAATTCAAAGTGATTGAAGCACTCAAAGGCAGAACTTTTAACGAGGTGGATATATGACATCTGGTGGGATAGGAGAGGAGGAGGTGAGGAAAATTTCAGAGTTTTTAATCCCTTACATCGCTTCAGAGGAAGAAAGCCAAGGAGCAGTTACATTGGGCAAGTTAAGACACGACTTCAAGGAAACAGGCTCAAGGCTACTCAGGCAGGGGATTATCCACGGTCTAAAAAATGAAAGACTTTACAGGACAAGAGTAATTAAAAACGGCGAGAGGAAGCCAGCTCTGACCACTAAAAGACCGCCTGATAAGATAATGAATGAGATGAATAGATTAGGAGAAGAATCTGAGGAAGAAAGGTTTTCCAGGAAGTACACTTGTTCCATTGGTGAGAAAATTAAAGCTCCTGAAACCAGCTATGGCTACAATACTTTATCAGGATTCCCAAAGATTTTTGCCCAGCACATGAAGAGACATAAGGATATAGATTCCTGGAACAAGGACATGATATCCGACGAGGAAAAGGTCCACGCGAGTTGGAGGGTCACGGATTCTGATTACGAAACAGTAGAGGGGGAAAGAGAACTCAGTTATGAAGTAAAGCTGGAGGAAGAGGAAATAGACTTTTCGGCCGAGATTACCCTGAAGAAGAGAAAAGACTGTTTGTGGAGTGTAGACCCACTTTCTGCTGAGGGATACCTCAGGGCCGCCTTGGGGCTGTACGAGGATACTAGATTCAGAGTTCTGGAGGAAAGAGCAAACAAGGGAGAGGAGGTTGCTGAGCTTGCAGCGGACCTTATGACCGAAGAGGAGGGTTACAGTTTCGAGGACTGGAGGAAGAACTTCGAGGATTACAGGGACTTTTTAATTGATGGTAGAGAACCTGAGAAATACTTTGACAAGGAGAAGGAGGAGAGGGGAATTCCATTGACATGTGACCCCTTCATCAATGAGCTCGACGGCTTCGTGGATGATATGAAGGGCGAAGAAACTAAGTCTGCTATAAGGAAAGACAGCTGTAAAGCTGAAAATATGAAGGGCGCTATGGACGAGTTTCTTGAGTATGTAGAAGATGCCACATATGGGAGAATAAAATCAGGCCGGAAACAATAGATTTTTATTTACTTCAAATAAATTACTATATATGATAGGACCAAAGAGCTTTCTCGCCCTTGCAGTGCCGCTTACCCTCTCTCTATACTCACTTTTTCTGAACATCTTTGCTCCAAATCTTGGTTTTGTTTCTATATGGATATCAATAGCTTTTGTTTTAACCTTCGGACTAGTATCTGTTGTCTATCTTTTAAGGGTCAGTGAAAAAGAAGAGGAGAAGCTTGTTTCCGATCATATGAATATAAGAGAATAGCTTACTCGTGGACTGCAGCCATATTACCTCCGCTCATCACTTCTCTCATTCTATCCTCTATAACCCTTTCGATCTCTTCTGGCTCTGAAACGCCCTTTATCAAAAAGAAGTCCTGCCCTGCATCTACCCTAACGTCACCTACACCAACAATTTTCTCCATGAAAGGCCTGTGGATGCCACACCTCTGTAGCTTCATATACGGGAGGTCTGTATGTCTGTCTGTGAAAACACCTATGTCCTCGTAAACGGCAGTGTCGGTTATAACGTAGTGTTCGACGTATCTCCTTGCTTCTGCGTATGCTACAAAGAGAAATGCCGCGGCGAAGAAGAAGGCCGAACCCATCAGCTCAGGATTTAGCATCTCTTCCTGAAAGGGAAAGGACCAGTCCAAAACTAGAAGAACAAGTCCTATTATAAACCAAACAAGAGCTCCCATGTATTCCTTTATGAACCTCCTTCTTGAGGGTTTAAGGTCCATAAGAATTTCTTCTTCGGACTCCTCAAGCTTGTCGAGTATCGATGCCATTTTAACACTAGTTTTACATTCGAACTGTTGGTTTAAATTTCTAAGACCCTGGAAAAGATTAAAAGCTTTGATCTTACCTGTTTAACTATGGCTCATGACGACACTGGAGAAAGAGACAGAAACAAAGGTCAAGGAAGTTACAGAGAAAAATGGAAAAGTACTCTGAGAGAGGATCATCTTAAGATTGAAGGCTTCAAAGAGGTGGGTGGCTATTTTGATCTTTGTAAAGAGGGAAAGGTAAAGACCTTGGTGAAGGAATACAGTGGGAAGAAGCACTGTTTTTTGGTCGATGAAGATGGCAATTACGTTCACGATGTAAAGTTTTAGATCGGTAATTTTTCTAGACTTTCAGTTCAAGGAAACCTATTTAAGTTTTTCTCTTGTATAATGGTTTATGCAGATAACAGACAACATATTATTGCTAAACGGCGCAGGAATGGACTCCAACGTCTACTGTATCGACAACGAGCTTCTTGTTGATGCAGGAACAGGCTCTTTTGTCGAGGAGACATTGGAACAGATGGACAGGTTTGACGTCGACAAAAACAACATCAAAAAGATAGTTCTTACACATGAACATTTTGACCACACCGGTGCAGCCAAGGATTTCAAGGAGAAGCTAGGAGCCAAGGTTCTTATTCATGACGAAGCTGAGCTGACCGAAGAAAGAAGTATATCACACGCCTTCGATGGTGATTTCGAGCCACCTGAAGTAGACGAACGTCTTTCTGAAGGTGACGTACTAAGCACGAAGAACTACAGCTTCAAAGTTCTTCATACCCCGGGTCATTCACCAGGATCCATAAGCCTATGGGACGAGGAAAGCAAGGTTCTTATATCCGGTGACCTTCTTTTCATAGACGGGTTTGGAAGAACTGATATACCCGGAGGCGACGAAGAAACAATAAAGGAGTCCCTGAGGAGGATAAAGGACCTGGAAGAGATCTCTGCTCTACTTCCTGGTCATGGAACACCAGCTTCAGAAGAAAACATCTACGATGACGGAGCTATTGAGAACATACTCTCGCAGATACAGTAGGTGTTTTTATGGGAAGTGGAAAGGAAGAAATAGAGGAAGGAGTGAAGATCTATGAGGAAGGGTTCCAGACCAGCTTAGGAATGTTCCCTTCCTATGAGAAAAGAAAGGAAGTATATGACCTCTTCTCCAATATTATAGTCTACGATCAGCCTAAAGTCGAATAGAAGATTGGTAATTGCTAGCACTGTAAGATAACTACAGCTCTTTTTCCAGTTCTAGTTTTCCCATGTACTTACCGGTTCTATCTACGAGGTATATATCCTTTTGTCCGGACTTTCCAAGGGCCTTGACCTTGTCCAGATCATTTATTTCGCCGGTTTCAACTACTTTGTAATTTGGAAGTTCGTCCTCTATATCTTGCATCCCATCTTTCATTTCAGTCAGAGTTACATAACCTTTTTTATCCTGTAGAAAGTCATGGAAACTGTGCCAGGACTGTCTATTCTTTTCACCGGTCCATTCCCTGAAGTCCTCTTTGTCCTTCTTGGGCAAAGCTATCACTTCGTAATCTTACTTCTTGGAAAATTTTTTATATCTCGAGAAAATCTTTCAGAAAGTCAATCCCCTTTGCCCGGAATCATCCAGTTCTCGTACCTTAACCTTTCTTCAGGTACGTCTTTTCCGAGGAGAAGGTCTTCCATCGCATCTATCATGGGCGGAGGTCCGCATATATACCACAGTTTTTCGTCCAGGCTGTCGACATGTCTTTCGACCATCTCTTCGTCTAAAAGACCTGTCTCACCTTCCCAGTCTTTCGGCCATTCATCAGTCAGCGTGTTAACAACCTTGAAGCCGCTTCTTTTGTTCACATTCTCGAGCTCCTTTTTGTAAATTATATCATCTTTTGTTCGATTGCTGAATATCAGGGTCATGTGGTTTTCCAGTTCCTTGTCTATGGCGTATCTTATGGCTGAGATAAAGGGCGTTATGCCCGATCCCCCTGCAAGAAAAACTACGTCCTCCTTTACGTCCTCATCGAAGTTCAACGACTCGCCTCTTGGACCGTCAAGTACCAGTCTGTCTCCAACACTCAGGTCGTGTAGGGCTGTAGTGAACTCACCTATCTTCTTTATGGTCAGCTCCACGTAGCCCTTCGTAGGAGAAGACGCGTAGGTAAAGGGCTTTCTAACACCTTTATGTTCTTCAGACTCAGCGATTGAGACCAGGCAGTACTGTCCTGGAGTAAAGTCTATACTTCCTTCGGGCTTAAGTCTGAAGGTCTTGACGTCGTGCGTTTCGTCCTTTATTTCCCTTATCTCTCCCTCTACCTTCTTCAAAGGCCCATCGCCTCACGGGCTTCAATTTCTTCAGTTTCTTCGTAGGCTTCCTCTGAACCACACGTCGGGCAGATAGCCGGACCTGCCTCACCGTAGTGTATATCCCCACAGACTTTACATTCGAAAAATCTTTTAGTCATGGTTATCGGTAATTATTTCTCTTCGAACTACAAAAAGCTAAGCTTCTTTGGATTGGTTCGGCTGGCCCCGAACGATTTCGACAGGTTTAAAAGACAAGAAGATGAAGTATGGACCATGAAAAAGAAGGCTGCATTTTTGATTGGGGCTTTGTTTGTTTTAGGAGGCTTAATCTACCTGCAGATACCTTCCGAAAGCCACGTTGAAGAAGAAGGAGAACTCCGTACCTTTTCTTCCGAGGCAGAGTTGATCGAATACCTCCAGGAAGATGACACACGGTACGCGGACACCGCTGAAGCAGCCGGAGCTGTAGAGGAGGACGCTGTTGAGCATGCTGAAAGCGACGTTCCAACTGAGGTTTCCGATGGCGAGGAAACATTCAGACAGGTTTCTGGGATTCAGGAGCCAGCCACGGCTAAACTTGGAGATAGTCTGTATTACAGTCCTACAGTATACCGTTCTGAGATAAACACAACAGTTCTCGAAACACCCGAGCTTGAAATTGAGGAGAACATATCCGAGGAAGGAGAACTTATACTGCTTGACGAACTTTTACTCGTCATAGGAGACGAGGCTTTGACTGCCTACGACCTCGACAGCTATGAGGTCGAGTGGGGGAAGGATATAGGAGAATACGCAGAGGACGGAAAGGACAGTAGAGTTGTTACAACAAGAGCCTTTGAGGACAGATTGTTCCTCCTTCTCGATACCAGCATAGACTACGACAGTCCTTGTCCCTACGTGCCAATGGAAGGTGTCAGAGTGCCTTGTTACGACATAGCTTACCCTGGATACAGTACAGAAGCTGACAGAGCCTACACAGCATTGAATTTGGACTTCGACGGTGAGGTACAAGAGGAAGCTTCCTTTGTAGGGGATAGATCGACCGAGGCCTATATAACAGAAAATTCAGTATACGTTACTTACGGACAGCAGGAGGAGACGTCTGAGATAATTATGGACTTCTTGCTTGACTACGCCTCGATACCATCAGAGCTGGAGGACAGGATAGTTGAGATCCAAGGATACGACCTCTCGGATAGGTCTGTTATGATCGAAACAGAAAGGGCGATAACTGAAAAGCTCACAGAGGAAGAAATGGAAGACCTCGAGGAGGAAATGGAGGCTTACACAGAGGAAAGGAAGAGGGAGGTAGAAGAGACCAGTATAGTAAGGTTTGATGAGGATCTCGAGGAAAGGTATGTGGTGGAGGTACCCGGAAACGTCAGGGACAGGATGGACCTTCATGAAAGAAACGGTAAACTTTACGGTCTTACGAGGATAAGCTCCCATTCAGCGCTTTCACACTTCTCACCCTTTTACGATTTCTTCGTGATAGAAGAAGGTGAAGTGGAGGATTATGATGAAAAATTCGTGGATACTCGGTGGTCAAACACTGAAGTACATGAAGGTAAAATGTTCATAAGCAGACAGGAAACGAAGATATATGGAATCGAGGACCAGGAGCTTTTGGAAACTTTGGACCTATCATCGGTTTCCGTGCATCCACTTTCAGAAGGTTTCTTTGTGGTAGGACAAAACGAGGACTGGGAGACAGTACTTCTCCGTCTGGATGAAAATCTGGAGGAGGAGCATCGAAAGGTTATTGAAGATGATAGATATAGAGCTGGCGGGGAGGTGCAGGTTGATAGCTCTCTTGGAAAGGCAATAATAACAGGGCACGGAAGAAGCTTCGTTGCGAACCTTACGGAAGAAGAGTTTGAAGTTGAAAAAATCAATGCTTCAGGAAGACTTTCGTTTATAACAGAGGACTACATCTACATAGTCGGTAGGGGAGAGGTAAAGGCCTTTGATGGAGAACTGGAGGATTACAGCAGCTTTAAAGTTCCTGAGACCTCTTTGGATGAAGTTGAGAGGAGACTTATCGAAGAGCTAGAGGAAAGGGATATTGCTGCAGATGTTTCAGGACTATAGAGAAGATTAACTATTTACATTCATCCTCTATCTTTATGCCGTACTTTTCGTCTAACCTTTCGACTACATTTTCCTTGAACTCTAGATTATGTTTGGGGTATACCAAGGTGTTAGGAGGTATGTCAGGGAAATGAAGTTCGTATTCTTCTTCAGAATTTTTTATAATATACTTCTCATTTTTGAGAGGAATGTTTAGTGCAAACTTCCCTTCGTATCTACTTCCAATGCGGTTCATCGTGGGAATTATACCCGGAATATCAAACAGTTCACCAATTATTCCAGGTTCGCGTTCTTCCCTACCTTTTCTTTCTATCAGAGTCTTGTCCCCGTATCCTACGTTATTTTCCTCCATTTGGCGAGAAACATCGTCTGCAAAACTTTTAATTTCTTCAAACTCCTCCTCCAGAGCCTCAAGCTGATCCATAAATCTTTCCGAATACGTACTAGATTCTGACATACTACAAAACTATTACCCAAAGAATAAATATCTGTTCAGCAATTAATCCTCGACTTTATCACTTCTGAGTCTGATCTCCCCTTCTTCCTCGGCCATCTGTGGAAAGGCTATTACTTCTTTTATGGACTGCTTGTCCGTTAGAAGCATGACCAGTCTGTCTACGCCTATTCCAAGTCCCGCGGTAGGCGGCATACCGTATTCTAAAGCGCGTATGTAGTCCTTGTCCATACCGTGAGCTTCCATGTCGCCTTCTTCCCTCATCTTCACCTGCTCCTCGAACCGCTTCTTCTGTTCTATGGGATTGTTGAGCTCGGAGTAAGCGTTTCCAAGCTCATCGCCTGCTATAAATATTTCGAACCTTTCAGTGAGCCTTTCATCGCCCCTTTTCCTCTTGGCGAGAGGTGAAATCTCGATGGGGTAGTCATACACGATAGTAGGCTGTACCAACTCTTCTTCGACAAGCTCTTCAAACAGTAAAGCCACTAGATCGCCCCAACGGTCGTTTTCATCGACTTTAAGGCCTTTATTCTCAGCCTTGATCGCCAGCTCTTTTCTCGTCATATCATCAGCATCTATTCCTGCATATTTTTCAAGACCTTCAAGCATAGTTACTCTTTCCCACGGAGTGGAGAGATCTATCTCTTGACCGTTGTACTCTATACTTGTAGTTCCGAGAACCTCTTCAGCTATATGGGATATCATCTCCTCGGTAAGCTCCATCATATCCTTGTAGTCAGCAAAGGCCCAGTAGCATTCCATCTGCGTGAACTCTGGATTGTGTGTTGTATCTATACCCTCGTTTCTGAAGTCCTTCACTGTTTCGTATACTTTTTCGTAGTCGCCAACTATCAACCTTTTGAGGTAGAGCTCGTTTGAGATTCTCAGATAGAACTCGCGGTCTAATGTGTTGTGGTGTGTCTTGAAAGGCCTTGCGAGAGCTCCGCCGTAGACCTCCTGTAGGATAGGTGTCTCGACCTCTATGAACTCCTCGTCCTGTAGAAACTCTTCCATAGCCTTTATAGTTTCATGTCTCTTCCTGAAGACTTCCTTTGTTTCGTCGTTGGATATTAGATCCAAGTAACGTTGTCTGTACCTCTTCTCCTTGTTTTCGAGTTTCTGTCCTCTAGGCGGGATATCCCTCAGAGCCTTGGAGAGAATCTCGAAGTCTGTGGCCATGACTGACTCTTCGCCATGGCTGGTCTTGTCTATTTCACCTTCAACACCCAGGAAATCTCCTCTTCCAAGGAGGCTTAGGTTTCCGAAGCCGTTGCCTATCTCATCTTCCCTCAGAACTGCCTGTACGGTACCTGTCCTGTCCTTGATATCCATAAATATTATCTTTCCGTGTTCTCTTATGCCCACAATCCTTCCGCATACCTTCGCTTCACTTCCCTGTAGTTCCTCAAAATCCTCGGTTACCTCCTGACAGGTGTGCGTCCTCTCGTACCTGTAGGAACCGTAGGGATTCATACCCCTTTCCGAGAGCTTCTCCAGGTTCTTCAGCTTTTCCTTCTCCTTGTCTTTAGTTTCCTCGGACATCTTAGATTACCCTCAATGGATATGGTTTAGGGATTATGGTATTTAAATATCAGAGCTGTCGGATTCCAAATACCTTTTAGAAATACATGGCTCTGTACCGTATTAACAAAAGCTTTAAATATAATTACCTATAAGTAACAACTATGAAAACCTGGGACGAGGCCTATGAAACGATAGAAGAGTTTGATAAAGTTCTTGGTACCCATGGAAAGGAAATTGAAGGTTACCTGGTTGGTGGCATAGGCTTCAGATACTTACTGGAGAAAATAAAGGATGAAGGAGAGGTACATGAATACAGAGAAACCGATGACATAGACATTGCAACTAACGACATAGTTCCTATCTTTGAACTGGCAGATGAGTATGACTTCCCTGCTGGAAGAAACGGTGCTCGCGTTCCCAGAGAAAAAATGAGTGGCACAAGAGTCCTTAATCCAGGTAAGCCCGAGACGTTCATAGACCTTATAACTGATTATCCCTTCATGAACGACCTGGAGAAGGAAAGGGATTTGACAGTAGACTTTAACGAGGATTTTCCTGAGATAACAAACCTCGATCTTCAGGTTCCTAACCCCGATCAACTCATCAGAGCCAAAAGAAAGGCCTACAATGACACTGTTACAAGATCTGCCAAATCCCGGCAACAGGATTTAGATGATGCTAAACTTTTGAATAATTATAAACAAGAGGTGTTTGATGTCCTTATAGAGGAAGGAAAAATTCCCGAGGATTACGAATCAGAGGATTTCTGGCCAGAATTACAAAATCAAAGCGTTTCGAATTCTTACAAATACTGAAAGTTATCCATTTTTCATTTTTCAAAGTAAAGTTCTTATAGATGATTTCTTTTGCTGGGATTAACACTAGTTCATAACGTATATCGAATAGTTCAAGGCGAGTGCTATGGTTACCCAGACTATGTAAGGGTAAAGGAGGTAAGAGGCCTTTCTCGATACCTTACGGAAGGTGTATATCGTCGCGGCTATGGCTATCCAGAGAGCTACGATGCCTACAAGTCCGTATAGAGGCGAAGTAAGTCCGAAGAAGAGGTAAGACCACAAAGCGTTTAGAAAAAGTTGAACTCCAAAGACACCCAAAGCTACCTTGACAGCTTTTTGTGTAAGATCCTTTGTCAGTACGATGTAAAGGGAAATTCCGATGAGAATATACAGGGTTATCCATATCACGCTTATAAGCCCGCCCGGTGGAGCGAACCACGGCTTTGCAAGACCTTCGTACCATGTATCTACTGTTTGGGCTGTAAAAATAGAACCTACGAAGCCGGCGCTAAGGCTGACGAGTATCGAAAATACTACCTTGGCTGTCTTAAGGTATTCCATGGAATTTTATTACTTTTCCAGGCTTAAATTAGTTTAAATGCTGAGCAGACTTCTAAGCTTCCTGAATAAGTTTCAAAGGCTTTAAATAAACTGAAAGTTAATATGAAACCATAGGAGGATGATTATGGTTGTAAAAACCTTTTCTGAGTCTTCTACTTCTCCAGGACTTGAAGGAATAGCATATTTTGATTTCATTCGCGAGGCCAGAAAAGAAGGGAACTTTGAGACAATTGACTGCAGTGTTGATGGTTGTAAGATAAAGGAAGTTCAGGACAGCGAATACTCCATTCGAGAGTACATGGAGAAGATATCAAAGGTAAGAGACATAAAAGAATTTGAGTAAAAATGTTCCGTTGGAGTTATATATTTATATGCAATTTCAGAGAAGACTGCCGTTAATTAAAGGTTGACTTTCTCTATTGTTACTTCCATAACTTTACTCTTGGATCAAAGCCTCATGTTTCATCGAGTAAAGTCTTTCTTCTTCTTCAGTCTTATTGGCCGTGTTGTCTTCTCTCCCAAAATAACATCTGTACATACAATCGACCATAATATCACAATGTAAAAGGATTCCTAAAGAATTTAAACCTTTTCTCTGTTACGGTTTTGTTGGAGTTGACCAGAAACAATAGTTTTTTAAGCCTTCAAAACAGACTTGGTTCTCCGAATATGTGATAGAATGACTATAAAAGTTGAAGAATTTGCAAAGGCAATATCTTACAAGTGCAAAGATCTTGACAGTAGTGATTATTTTGAAGATTACGATAGCTCTGAAAGGCTTGCGGAACATGTATTGAACTTCTTCGGCTTTGGTTACGAGACACTTGACAACCACCTTGAGAAGGAGGATAGAGATATATTTTACATGCTCGAAGATGCCAGTCTACTCAGATCAGAAAGTCAGGAAGAGAGTTTGTATACCGGACAGAACTGGAGGATCCACAAGTGGATTATTAACGAGGAGAAGGTTGATGAATACATGAGAAAGTTCGAAGAGGAAATGGATGAGGAAGTGGATTTCGAAGGAAATGTATTCGGTGACTTGGACTCCGATAAAGTAGAGGAAGCTTTTAAAGAACATTTTGAAAAACAGGCTTCTAGGATTTAAGCTGCAGAGTCTTGTACTGAGTTATTTATACTTTCGAAACAAATAATGACCTATGTCTGAGGACAAAGACGAACCATACGAGCTTTTCATTCCTGGTTGTCTTTTCATAGGTATAGCTATGGGTTTCCTCTACGACGAGATAATTGTCGGTACGCTATTAGGACTAGGAGCTGGTTTTCTGCTCATGGGTCTTGGGATGAGCCTTTCGAGGAGATCAGATTGATATAAGATTTCTAGGGGCAGTGACAAGTGACCTGCACATAATGATCAACGTCTTGTGTTTTTGGGTGACGTAAGTGGGTGAAGACGAAGAGTTTTTTGAAAATAGACAACTCAGGATGTTTTTCTTAGTGGTGGGTGTAATCATACTGTTTATTCTTTTATTCTTGGGTGGGCTTACGGCATTTAGCTATTACTTATACAGGGACTCCTTCAGCTCCAGTTACGATTACGAGGCAAGCATTTACGCAAGCGGTTCTCTGGAGAATGTTGAAATATACCTTCCTGTTGCTTCTTTGAACGGACCTTACTACAGTGACTACGTAGTTTCGAGTGAAGAATGGGAAGTAAGCCATGTTGATGTAGACGGATACACGATGCTGAAGTTGGAAAATGAAAACGCGACGGCAGAGAGGAGAACACGTTACGATGGAAGCAAGTTCCTTGAACTTTCATTCACAGTGGAAAACCGTACAAATACAGATAGAAGGGTATCTACCGAGGACCCATTCGGAGAAGAGCCCATGCTCCGACCAAGAAGAAACTTGGATGAGGTCGATTGTTTTGGTCGGAGGGAGTATGAAAAGTGCTACGAATACAGGACTCATGTGAAGCTTGATTTGGAAACTGATGATAGCACTGAAACAAGTATAAGGTTAACTAACAGAGGTCAGAACGAGTGGTGGGTTTTTGGATGGAGCTGGAACTATTACGAGGAGGAGTTGCTGGTTGAGGATTTATATGGAAACAAGGAAGGATGGAAGAATGCTTCAGTCAGATTGAAAACTAACCATGGAAGCTATCCTTTCTGGGGTTAGTTATTTATCCATATAAAAGAAATTAATTCTATGTTACAGAAGTTATCACTTAAAAACCATGAGGAATGGTCTCTTTACGGATCATTTCTTGTAATCATAAGTTCATTTCTTCCATGGTATGTAACACAGTATCCAAATGTTGAACTGCCGTGGAACGGCATTGAATTCTCCGGAAACGTTTACGGATATTCCCTGTTAATAGGAAGAATCCTGATTTTTATTGCGGCTTTTAATATCATCGCTGTGCTTTATACGAGGAGAAAAGGAGAAACAGAGGAAACCTACCTTGCCAAATTATTCTGCGTCATTACTTTAACATTTGTCTTTATTTTCAATGTGCTTGCAGTTGTCTTCCTTAGACCGGGCAGTATATATTTTTACCCAAACGTCGGTCTCTTAGTTTTACTTGTGGGTGTAGTCGCGACTCTCATGGGTCTCAAGAAGAACTACTCTGATCTGGATATATCTTCCAAGTAAAACGTGATCTATTATCCCTGAACTTCTGAATGTCCGTTGTAACAAATCTTATAAAATTTACTGACTATAGTTTCTGTATGACGAAGTTTCAGAGGATAAGCGACCCGTGTCAGATAATAATATCAAGGGAGTTTGGATACGCAGTCATAGGCTCCCTCCTCGGGATCCTTTCTTCTTTGTCTGATTTCTTCCTTGGGTTGGTCCGTCCCGGTGAAGGCTTTTTA
>Ga0207421_10004811_pt1 | contig 15380 bp, 16 predicted proteins | sample SodLakKL_010_SED_4_FD_187542 | JGI IMG/M metagenome (GOLD analysis project Ga0207421, IMG submission 187542) | Alkaline sediment microbial communities from Lake Tanatar, Kulunda Steppe, Russia - 8KL_010_SED (SPAdes) (version 2) | ecosystem: Environmental > Aquatic > Non-marine Saline and...
ACGAAGGCGTCTCGATCCGCCAGACGATCAGCGAGGATCCGGAGTTCACCGACGAGCCGCGCCTGTATATCGTCACCGATCAGGAGCTGCCGGGATCGCTGATCAACGAGCTATCCGATCTCCCGTTCGTCCGGTCGATCGAACTCAAATGACGCTTCGAGAACCGACGGGCTATTGACTCTCAGGTGACGAGTTCGAGTATGGACGAGAGCGTCCGGGGCACACTCGAATTTGCTGGGGTACAGCTGGCGGCGGTCGTCGCCGGACTCCATCTATACTGGGCGATCCCACGGCTCGTGACGGCGGCACGGATCGACCAGCCGATCTACTGGGATCCTCGCCCGCTGCTCTTTATTCTGTCCGGGATCGGGATTCTCGTTGGCCTCGTGCTCGTTCGCAAGCAGTTGCTCTCCCGGATACGCGCGTACAGCCTCGGCATCGGCCTGATGCTCACCTATCTCCTTGGGTGGGCCTACTGGCATCTCGGCGGCCATATGGCGGTGCTCCCGTGGGTCGACGACGGCCACGGGCACGCTCACGACGGCAATCCGGTCGTCGTGCTCGCCGAGGGTGGGAACTCGCTGGTCGCCGAGGGAGCCGATCTCAAGGACGCCTCGCCCCGCGAGGACGTCGCGGTGGCGGTCAAGGAGGTCATCGAGTTCCCCGGTGACGGAAACGAGATCGAGGACCGGTTCCGCCTGACCGACGATTCGGGCGTCTCCTATCACTACTTCGGCGAGGGCGCTGTCGGCGACGCCTTCGGCGGCGCGTTCATCTACACCAACGACAAAACCGTGAGTATCGGCCTGGCCTACCGCATCGAGGACGCGGTGACGAGCCAGCCCAAACCCGAGCAGACGCTCAACGAGTTCAAGTCCCACCCGGCGGTCGCACCGCTGGTTCGCGGTGGCCGTACCGTCGAGTACACGGCGAAGACGATCCCGGAGGGCGGTGCCGACGCGATGCCGGATCTCGTCCACGACGGCGCGGTGCTGGTCGGGGACACTGCCGGACTCGTGTTGAACAACGGCGTCCACCTCGAAGGGACGAACATGGCCGTCGAGAGCGGCTACCACGCGGGTAACGCGATTATCTCGGCGATCGCAAACGGACGCACCGACGCGAACGCACTGCTGGAGTATCCACGGAACCTGGAAGAGTCCTTTGTCGTCCAGAACCTCGAACGCTACGAGTGGCTGATGGAGACCGCCGTCGAAGACAAGGATCTCCTCTTCCGTGATCTGCCGCGGGCGATCGCCGACGCGAGCGAGGAGTACTTCAGCATCGACCGTGACCCGAAGGCAGAGCACGCAGACGACGCGAAAGACCGAATACTCCAGACCATCGGCGGCTGGAGCGGCGCGGCAAAACTGGCCTGGCGCTACCGCAAGGTGATGACCTCATGAGCACGAAACAGAACTCCGTCGACAACGCATCGCTCGAAGACCGGCTGTACACCGTCAAGTACGAGGACCCCGGCGAGTCCCACCTTGATGTCAAGGTGCCCGGTATCTGTGAAGAACGCTGTCGAACCGACGATTGCGTCGACGTCTGCCCGGCCGACGTCTGGCGGGAAGGCGAGGACGGCGTCCCGCACATCGCCTACGAGAACTGTCTGGAGTGCAGTAGCTGTCGGTTCGCCTGCCCGCACAACAACGTCGTCTGGACGTACCCCGAGAACGGCTCCGGCGTGACCTACAGCTACGGCTGATCTGGCCCCTCGCTGTTTCGCATTTCCATCGCCGTCCGTCGTGTTTTCTCACGAACTGAGAACGACCACTGGGTCATTCAAAAGGCGATCGTGTAGTACTGAGTATGACTGCAGCCCATAGCGCGGACACCAACCTTGGGGATGTTGATACGCTCCGTGCGCGCCTCCGCGTCGAGCCCCCCTCGAGCGCGGGATGTGAGCTACTTTCGGCGGCTACCACCACCAGCAGTATTCGTCAGTCGCTGTCCTGTCCTGACGGCGACTGTCCCGATCAGTCCTGTGAATGTCACGCGGAAGTAGCCTCGCGAGACGGTCCGGATGGTCCGCAGTTTCTCACCAAGGAAGTCACGAGTCGGTGTGTCTGTCGGACGTTTCGTAACCACTCCTGTGTCTCCGAGATCGAGTGTGTGCAGAACGGAGAGCTCGTATTTTCGGTCACGATTCACGGCCGCGATGAACTCCGCGCCATCATCACTGATCTGCGGGACACCGGCGCGACCGTTCGTCTCCAGCGCCTTGTCGATCTCAGTACGGACGACTGCGACGGCTCGCAACTCACCAATGCGCCGGTCACCGACAAGCAACGCGAGGCCATCCGCACTGCCTACGAACTCGGCTACTACGAGACGCCGCGACAGGCAGACCTCGGTGCTGTCGCCAACGAACTCGATATCTCGAAGTCCGCGGCCTCACAGCGACTCAACGCTGTCGCATCGAAGCTGGTAGTCGGATTACTCCAGACCGAGGATATTGCCGGTCCCCGTAGGTCAGTGTCCGCGGGTGTTTCTGCCGACGACTGATCCACCGTTCTACTCCTCGGCGGCCGTCTCGGATAGCCGGTCCGGTAGCAGGTCGGCACAGACGACTTCGACGTCTTCGCCAATTGTCACGGTCACAGCCGGTGCTCGCCGTTTGTACCGTGCGGGCGGATCGCCATCAGGACGTTTCTCCGTCGTTTCGACCAACAGTCCTGCCTCGGTGAGCTTGTCGACTTTCCGGTATGCGGTCGACTGTGAGACGTCACATTCTTCGGCCAGTTGCTGGATCGTCATCGGGTCGGCGGCGGTCTGAAACAGTCTGACAGCTTCCGCATCGTCCAGCAGCTCGACGACCAGTTCGGAATCGAAACACTCCCCGAGCTCGCGTTCGTCGATTCCACCGTCAGGGTAGTGTTGGTACGTCCGGCTCATACCCAATCATAGTACCTATTTCCCCAACTACGTGGCCCTGCAATATACACCGGTTTATACGCGGAGCAGGTGCAGTGGCGCGGGCTTCAGGCGGCGGAGGATGTCAAATGAAACTACCCCCGGTCGAGCCACCGGTCCATGGCACGAGTCGGTGCTGGAGATACTCCAGTCCGTACGTGATCGCGACGCCGACGAGGCCGATCACGACGATCGTCCCGTAGAGCTCCTCGAGCGCGTACGTGTTCCATGCAACCCACATCAGATAGCCGAGCCCTTCGCCACCGGCGATCAGTTCGACCGAGATCACGATCAGAAACGACGTGCTCACCCCGAGGCGAACGCCGGTGAAAAGCAGCGGCAACGACCCCGGTAGCAACACTTCCCGAAAGAGCTGGTACGTGGATGTTGCACCGTTATCTCGCGCCGCATCGAGATACACCTGCTCGATTCTTGTTGCACCGTTTTTCGCGTTCGAGACGACGAGAAAGAACCCGCCGAACGCAGCGGTAAAAACGAGTGCGGTCTCGCTCGATCCGAACGCGAGGACCAGAAGCGGAAGCAACGCGATCACTGGCAGTGGGTACAGCGCCGAAATCGGCGGCTGCAACAGCGCACGTACCGTCGTGTTCCACCCCATCGCCAGCCCGATCACCGTCCCACTCATCACCGCAACTCCCCCGGCAACGACGGTACGTGTCATGCTCGTCGAGAAGTGTCGCAGAAACTCCCCGTCGCCCAGCAACGCCACGGTACTCGCCAGAATCGTTGTCGGTGCGGGAAGCACGGCCGCATGCACGAGTTCGAGATGCAGAACCAGTTGCCAGAGACCAACCAGTACCCCGACGGAAAGCGCCTGGTACAGCGTGTCTCGGTTCATCAGGTGTCTCGCGGTACGGATGGTTCGAAAGGACTGCACGACGGCGCGTGATCGATCCGAGCTTACTCGGTGATCTCGAACGCGAAGTGCAGTGCTGGCAGTGGTCGCACTGGATGGTTGTCCCAGTACGAGAGATGGGGTTTCGTCGTGAAGTTCGGCTCGTCGGTCTCGGTCTCGAACAGGCTCGGGTACACGTCGATGAAGTGGTAGCCGGGTTCACCGGTCGCCCGGAGCTTCGTCCGAAGGATACCGTCTTCCTCGTCCAGACTGCAGATGTAGCCAAGTGGCTTGTTGTCGTAGACGAAATGGTAGGCGTTCTCGTAGAGCGGCCAACCGATACCGGTCACCTCGAACTCGATCTCGGTTCCGACCGGACCGCTGGTCGGGGACATATCGACGATCTTGGGCTGCATCATAAAGCCCGTCACGGCGACCGACTCGCCGTCGATCTCCGCCATAATCGGACGGGTCGCCCCCATTTCGTTGGGGATCGTGAACTCGTGGTCGAACCCGCCGTTCTCGTCAGTCGTAACCGTCGGTAGTATCTCGGGCTTGGCGTTCGGCGTGATATCGATATCGAGCGGGCGGTGGCCGCCGTGTGAGTACCAGACCAGATCGATCTCGGTGTTGGCTGGGAACGCCTTCCCTGAGAGTGTCGCCGTGTCACCGGCCTGTCCGGACGTCGGGCTGATCTCGAGTTGTGCGTCCGTCTCCCGATCGGGGTCGGGCAGATGGACGCCCAGAGCCTCCTCGTCGTACATCGGATCCACCCAGTAGGGGTCCGGCGTGGCGCTCTGTTCCGTAACCTCGACCGTCCACGTAGACTGGCGTTCACCCGCGACCGGGCCAAACGGCGACTGTGTGTTGTTCTGCAGGAACGGAACGCCCCGATAGTTCCGCCAGACCTGCAGGACGTGCTCGCCCGGCGGACCGACAGCACGGACTTCCGCCGTGGCGGTACCGCGATTGACGACACCGGTGATAAACCCGACCATCCCGTTGTCCCAGGCGATCTGGTAGTTGCTCCGCTCGACGCCCGGCCCGAGTCCGTAGCCGACGACGGTAAACGTCTCGCCGAGTTCGGCGGTCGTCCGATCGATCTCGAACCACGCGGTCACGGAGAACTCGGCTTCAGCGAGCGTGTTGCCATCGCTCGTCCGGAGCTCGATCGTGTGGTCCCCGCCGTAGTCTTCCGGGATCTCCCAGCGCTGGCTGAACTCGCCGCTGGCGTTCGTCCGTACCGTCGCGATCTGTTCGGTCCGTGGCTGATACTGTGGGCCGTGAATCTCGTTGCCCTCGATCACGCCCCACCGACCTCTGACGGAGTGCCAGATCAGCTCGAAGCCCTGGTTTTCGGGCAACGATGAGCCCTCGATCGTGATCTCGTCACCGACGTAGCCCGCCTCCGGCGTCACCGTCAGGTTGGTTGACTGGTCCTGACGCCCACGCCGATGTTCCTCGAACGTGTCCCGCAGCGTCGACGTAATTCCATCTCCCTTCTCTGTCATTGTTCTAGTTTACTGTTTACCGGCAGTTCCCTATAACTCTGCCTTCACAAATAAGGATTTTTTAACGACGCTGCGACGGTCGACGAACGATAGTTCGTGTCCCTGCTCTACCGTATTCTTGTACGTATCCGTATGTGCGACCGGTTTTGCGTGATCCAGGTTCGGACCTGAGACCGCGGACTCCCAACGGCTCTTGGGCCGTGACAAAGATAACAATAAAATAATACGTATGTAGAACTGGCCGATGATTGTAGATGATTACTGTCGGTTTTTCGTATGACTTGATTTTGTAATACAGTATCCGATTTTCGAGAATCCCGGTATGAACGTCTCTCAACGGTGATATCAGGGGTCCGATAGGTCTGCTCACGAACGACCAAATTACAAATTGTTTGTAATCAGAAACTCATAATGGAGAAGTGGTATTCTCAATCTGCGGAAATGATGCGGTTTTATTAGTAATGGAGGGTATACAGTAGAACTACAATGGTACCTACCCCGACCGACGATGCTGATGACCGAATGAGTGCGTCCCGCCGTCGCGTGATGGCAGCAGGTGGCGCAGCCTTCGCCTCCGTTGCTGTCGCCGGCTGTACTGGCGACGACAACGGCGACGAGAACGGTGACGAAAACGGCGCGGCAAACGATGACGAGAACGGTGACGAGGAAAACGAGGTCCTCAACTACGTGGTCACGGACGACCTGATCGCCGGCTCCGCCGGTGCGCCGGACACGGGCTTTGCCCAGTCGTGTTCGCCGACGCGCCAGTTCATGCCCGGCATGCAGGCGGTGTTCAAGATCGGAATCTACGACCCCGAAACCGGCGATCCCGTCGACAACGAGACCGTCGACGAGGCAGTCGTCGAAATTGGAGACGACACCGTCGAGCTCGATCACGGCGAGGAAGGCGAGGACGACGAGTTCGAGTGGAGCGGCAACTGGATGATCCCCGACGACCAGGATCCCGGCACGGTCGAGTACGTCGTCGAGGTAACGAACGAGGGGCAGTATCAAAACGTCGGCATCTACCAGGGTGAGCTGGAAGTAATCGAAGGTGATGACCCACGAAACTACGTCGTTACCGATGATGTTTGGGCCGGTTCCGAAGAGATTCCGGACGACGCAAACGGTTTTGCACAGGCGTGTGCGCCACAAAACCAGTTCCGCCCGGGCATGCAGGCTGTATTCAAGGTCGGCGTCTACGACGGGACGACCGGAGAGATGGTTGGTCCGGATACCCTTGACGAGGTTACCGTCGACGTTGACGGGTTCGATACCGTGGAGCTCGGCACGGAAGACGAGGACGACTGGGATGACGACGAGTGGGACGCCGGCTGGATTATTCCAGATGATGCAGAAGAAGGAACGGTCGAGTACACTGTCGAGGTAACGAATGAGGGTGTGTTCTACAATGTCGGGGTCTCCGCGTCCGAGATCGAGATAATATAATCCCAGACAACCGTTTCGTCAGCTTCACGCGACGCTATCCACTGTCTCCACCCTTATAATACCGTGTATATTACACCCGAGCCCTGTAGTGAATACGACACAACGGCTAGGTATGAGCAAAAGAGGTACTGACAAAGCGGTTGATTGTGATTCCGAAGCGGCCGGAGACTGTACGAACTGTCCTAACGCCGATACCAACGCTCGTCGACGACGGGTACTCACTGCGCTGGCTGCGGGTAGCACGGCGGCAGTCGCTGGCTGTGCCGGGCTGTTCGATACCGGCGAGGACGACAGCCAGGAGAACTTCGTCTCCGAAGACGCTGATGAAAACGGTGAGGAAAACGGCGAGGAGGCGCTCGCATACGAACTGGAGTTCCTCCGAAACGAAGAGACGCTCGATATTGCCGAAGACGAGATTATCCTTGATGCCGGACTGGATGCCGATCTCGATCTTCCGTACCAGTGTGAGGTAGGAACCTGTGGACAGTGTGTTGCGCAGGTTAATGGAGATGCCAACGACGTGGTCGAGATGGACGGCAACGAGTATCTCGACGACTCGGAGATCGAAGACGGAGCCTTCCTCACCTGTGTCGCCGAGCCGCGCGCTGACTTTAGCATGGACGAACGCCCGGACGAGGGCGACAGTCCACTCGATGATGTCGAGGAGGCACAGACGTTTGCGGTAGAATATCTCGGTCACGACACTGGTGGGACGACGCTTAATGTCCCAGAAGACGAGGAACTGTTGTACCCGGCACTGGACGAGGGATGGGATCTGCCATACCAGTGCGAGGTCGGCGTCTGTGGGCAGTGTGTCGCAGAAGTCGATGGTGATGCCAACGACGTGGTCGAGATGGACGGCAACGACTACCTGTCCGAGGAAGAGGTCGAGGACGGACAGCTACTGACCTGCGTCGCCCAGCCTCGCGACGACTTTACGCTCGATACCGAACCCTGATCCGCTACTCGCGTTCGGGTTCGATCTCCGTTCTGATGTTCTCGAAGTAGCTGTTGAGATCCGACGTGACCGCCTTCCGCACGACGAGTTTCGGGAGCGAGGCGACCCCGCCGGAGTAGGATAGCTCGGCCGTATACGCCAGCTCCGTTCGATCGCCTTCGACCTCGCTCATCTCCATCGCGGCGAGCACGTCGAACCGACTTCCGGTCGTCGAATCGAACGCCTCCCCGTCGGCGACGATCCAGTCCGGCTCGTTCATCTCGACCATCTCCAGTTCGCCGTCGATCGAGATCGTCATCTTGCTGATTCCGCGGGTAACCTCACAGGTGTACCGGCGTTCCGTCTCCCTGGTGACCGATTCCGCGCCGGGAATACACTGGGCGAGATTCTGCGCTTCGGAGATAAACCCCCAGAGCTCCTCTTTTCGGGCGTCGATCGTGACGGAGTCCTCGAACTCCAGTTGCGTGTCGTCTCGCTCGGCCTCGTCGCTGGACCCCTCACCCTCCGCAATGTCAGTCGATTCCTGGCTGTTCATACGTCCCCTATGTCGGTGGTATAATTAGGTGTTGGCTGGGTTCTCAGTCCGTGAGATTCGTCTACTGGCCCTCCCAGGGCGTCAGGTAATCACCTGCGGCCTCGATGCCGTAGACGAAGACGATCCCGATGACGTTGATCAACATCAGTGCGACGTACAGTCGTGGGATCGTAAACAGTTGCCAGGAGTTCCAGATGACGTATCCGAGCCCGGCGTCGGCGGCGACCATCTCGATCACGACGATCAAAATAAAGCCGATTCCAAAGCCCAGGCTCAGCCCGGACACGGTCTGTGACAGCGCGCCGGGGAGCAACACTTCCCGATACAGATCGATGGTGCCGGCCCCGTTGTCGATCGCAGCGTCGATATAGACGTCATCGATCGCTCTGACACCCCCCATGGTACTGACTGACACCAGCAGGAAGACGGCGAGGCTCATCGTCACCACCCTCGCCGTCTCGGTGACGCCAAACAGGGCAAACGAGATCGGCAACAGCGTGATCTTCGGCACCGGGTACAGGAGACCGACGTAGGGGTTCAACACGAGTCGGACCTGTCTGGACCAGCCCATGAGCAGCCCAGCGACGACGCCGGTCGATGCACCGATGGCAAAGGCAAGGATGATCCGGCGAAGGCTGACGCCGAAGTGGTAGAGCATCTCACCATGCACGATCTCGGTGTATGCGGCGTCGAGCACGACGGTCGGCGGCGGGAAGAACTGTGGAGTGATCAGCGCCAGCCGGGCCAGTAGCTCCCAGAGGAGCAGGCCACTGACGATCGGCGCGACGTTCAACAGGAGCCGACGGACGTACATGGTTACGACTGCCCGTGCATCGATCGCTCGACCTCGCCGCTCAACGACGACCAGATCCGCTCTTCGAGCCGGTCGAGTCGTTCGAGCGGGATCTCCGTCCGGCCACGTGGTCGTTCCAGGTCGACATCGATTACTTCCTTGATTCGACCGGGGCGAGCCGACATCACGCCGATTCTGTCACCGAGTCGGATCGCCTCCTCGATGTCGTGGGTGACGTAGACGACCGTCTTTGTCGACTCGTTCCAGAGTTCCAGCAGTTCCTCGACGAGAAACCCCTTGGTCTGGGCGTCGAGCGCGCCGAACGGTTCGTCCATCAGGAACACCTCGGGATCGTTCGCGAACGCGCGGGCGATGCCGACCCGCTGTTTCATCCCGCCGGAGAGCTGATGTGGGTACGATTCCTCGAAGCCGTCGAGATCGACTTTTCCGATGTACCGTCTGGCGGTCTCGTATCGCTCCTCCCGGGGGACGCCCTGCATTTTGAGCCCGAACGCGACGTTGTCGATGACGGACTTCCACGGAAAGATCCCGTACTCCTGAAACACCATGTTCGTCGTCGGTCGGTCCGCATCGCCGGTCCGGATCTCGATGGTGCCCTCATCACTGTCGAGAAGCCCTCCCAGTAGTCGGAGGAGCGTCGACTTCCCACAGCCCGACGGGCCGACGATACAGAAAAACTCCCTGTCTTCCACCCGCAGCTGCACGTCGCTGAGAGCGCGGACCGCTCCGGACCGGCTCCGGTACGTCTTGCTGACGTCGCTGACGCTGATCCGGGGCTCGGTTCGGTCGGCTGTCGGTTCGGGCATCATTATCGATCGTCCTCGGTGCCGTGTCGGTCACCTACTCGCAGATCGCGTCGGTCGGGAACTCCGACGGCGGCGTCATGTCCCCGAGCGGTGGGTACGGAGCGGGTGCCGACTCGCTCCACTCCTCGATGTTCGCTACCGACGGCGTTGCTTCCGCCTCGTCGAGTCGGCCGACTTCCGCCAGCGCCTCGTCGAGAATCGACTCGTTGACGATCGCCTCGGCCTCGACGGTCTCGTCGACGTACCCCCGGCAGGCGTGGTACTCCTGCTGTCGCATGATACTGTCGACGTTGACGAACCCGTTTTTGTGTGGGAGCGATGGGATCGACGAGCGGATCGCCCCGACCGGGACGTCGATCGCGTCGCTGATGATTCCGGCCAGCTCCTCGTCTGGAAAGCCGCCCATCTCGTAGTACTCCCTGACGCCGAGCAGATACGCCTCCAGCCATCGACGCGCGACCGCCGGACGCTCCTCGATGAACGGCTGGCCGTAAAAGTATCCCGCGATCTGCATTCGTGGCGCGACTTCCGATCCGTACAGTAGCTGTCCGGCGTTGGCCTCCGAGGCGACCTGCAGGCCGAGCGGGTCCGGAATCGAACAGAGATCGATCTCGCCCCCCGCCATCGCGCCGATCATGTCCGGGAACGGCATCTCCGTGATCTCGATGTCGGCCCAGCCCATCCCTTCGCTGGCGAGCAGTCGGCCGACCACGTAATCCATCGATCCCCCTTCGCCGTTGATCGCTACTGTCGGCGTCCCCTCGACATCGGACAGCGCCATCCCATCGGAGTACAGTTCCTCCCTGACCCAGATCCGGTTTCCGGAGGGCTGGTTCTCCCACCACTGGGTCTGGTCCGCGACGATCTGGACAGGGACGTCCTGTGCGATCGAGTTGAAGATACTTGCGCCGATCGAACCGCTCGCCACATCCAGCTCCCCGGACGCGAGCTGTGGTACCGCCTGCGGTGCGCCGGTGATCCGTTCGATCTCCAGATCGATCCCCCTGTCCTCGAAGTAGCCACGTTCCTCTGCGAGATGTATCTCCGCAACTGCAGCGATCGGGAGCGTCCCGAACGTTACTACGTCGCCATCGTCCCGAAGCATCGACAAACAACCGGCAGTCGCGGCGAGTGCGGCTCCGCTCCCTGCAGCGAGGAAGCGACGACGCGATGCAGTGACGCCGGAACGGTGGTCCGGGCCCGAACGTCTCTCACGGCCTCGGGGATCCAGCCCGTTGGTCGAGTTATTTTGCATTGCTGGTAACAGATTTCTTGTAACGGCAAATAAAGATGCAGTCGAGTTCTCGCCGGGTGAGAAGCATCCCCTCGAACTACTCGGGAGCGGGCGTTTCGATCGGCTGGATCACCGGATTCTTCGGGAACGTCAGCCCGAGTTTATCCAGCTCGGTTTCCCGTTTCAGGACCGCCGCGATATGGCCCTGGACCAGCTGCGCATCGACTGGTCGAAGCCCATCGACGAGTTCGTGGGCGCTCGTTTCCGACGGATCATCGTCGCTCAGCAGGGCCAACACGCCGGTGATCGTCTCGACGAGCATCGTGTAGCTGTTCCGGTCCAGAAACGTCTCGACGTCCTCGGAATAGGTGCCAGCGCCGACCACGCCGATGAGCGTCCCGTGAATATTGAACTGGGGTCCGATCCCCTCCGGATGTTCGGAGACGAAAATCTGCATCGAGACCGGTTTGTACACCGTCGATCGGCCGGTCGCCGCCCCGGATTCGTAGAGGCTCCCCTCCGTGACCATCTCTTTGGTGAGGTTGTACAGCGTACTCTGTGGGATCGACACGGTACTGGCGAGCTCTTTCACGTCGAGGCCGTTTTGCAGCCAGCACTCGTGCCAGATCCGGCACTTGCGAGGATCAGCGAGCAGCTGTCCGGCGGCGACAACGGTATCGACCGTCGTGCGAAGCCCATCAGTCGGCGTCGACCCATCAGCGGCGGAAGGGGAACGCTCGGTCATCGTATCACGGATTACTCGAAACAGGCAATAAGTGTGCTGTTCGCTCCCAGTTCGTGAAACGGTCCCGGGGCCAGACCAGACCCGGGTGTCGTCGTGCTGTATCCCGGTGTCACTTAAAGAACTTCAGTATCAAGCGGCATTCAAATCGGGGAACTGTCCGTATGTACTATTGTAATAGGACGCCGGCCGGGTGGATCTTCATCCGGTTGCGAGCATCGATCATCACGACCGATCATCTATGGAGACAGAAACGCCATGATACCCGACGACTCTCACGACGATATCGAGGACCGCGCTGCAAACCTTCTCGACGACGTCGAGTACGACACGGAGCTTGCAAAGCAAATGAGCCGCGACGCGCGGCGTGTGAGCAACGGCGAACTCGCGGAAGGCGAGTTCCACGAGCGCTACCGGGAGGCGGTCGAAGACGAGTTCGACCTCGACGTCCCCGAGTACTCGGAAATCAACGTCAAAGAGCAAGCGCTCGGCGGGAAATCGAAGTCCCGACGCTCCGTGCTGGCGGCTCTCGGGATGGCCGCCGGTGTTGCGACTGCCGGCGGGGCGGGATTCCGAGACGCGAGCACGCGCTTCGGTGTCGGCTCCGGCGACGATACGGTCGTTGCGGAGGAAACGAGCGACGACGAGGGGCGGAAGGTCGGGATGGTCCTCGATACGGAAGCATGTATCAAATGTCTCCAGTGTGTCGAGGCCTGCAAGGAGGAAAACGCCACTCACGAGGGCGACTTCTGGATGGACGTCTTCCGCTACCAGCGTGAGGACCGCGAGTACACGAGCGACGACGAGGAAGATCAGGTCGAAGCGATGCAACGGCCCTGTATGCACTGTGAGGACGCACCGTGTGTCAGCGTCTGTCCCAACAACTCGCGGTTTTACAGCGAGGACGGGCGGGTGCTCTGTGACTACGACATCTGTCTCGGCTGCAAGTACTGTGAGGTCGCGTGTCCGTACCACGTCAACGAGTTCGTCTTCTCGGAGCAGCCCGACGGCGTCGAGTTCGTCGGCGAGCCCCGCGACGACGAGGATCGCTGGGTCTCCGGTCCGCCACCGGAGGGCTCCTGTAGCAAGTGTACCTTCTGTTCGCATCGCGAGCAGGGCGAGGGCCACCAGGAGTCGACGGCGTGTGAGGATGCCTGTCCGGTCGACGCCATCCACTTTGGCGATCTCAACGACGAGGACAGCGATCCGAACCAGTACCTCGATCAGTTCGACGAGGAGGAGACGTTCAAGCTCCGGACCGACGCCTCGAACCCGAAAGTCACCTACATCGGTGACAACCCCGAGGACGTCGAAACCGCACAGGTGCCCGGTCCGGTTACCTACGACGACATGGGACTGAGCGAGCCCACGGCAAAATAACTACGGAGGATACATCAATGATACACGACTCACCGGCGCTGTTCTGGGACTGGATGATCGGAGCGTACCTCTTCCTCGGTGGGATCTCCGGGGGAGCGTACCTGACTGGCGCGGCCGCGGACTACCTCCGCCAGCGATCGGAGAGCGGCGGCGTCCCTGGCTTCGATCGCACCGACACGAAATCGAGGGCGTATGGACTCACCGCGCTGGGCGGAATGGTCGTTAGCTTCGCCGCGATCTCGCTTGGCGGCCTGCTGTTGTTGTTCCACCTGGGCGAACCGCTCAACGCGATCGAGCTGTGGCTGTTCACCAACATCGAATCGTGGATGGCCATCGGCGTCTGGGTGATTATCCTGTTTGTCGTCGCGGCACTGGCACAGCTCGCCTGGCTCGGCTTCGGTCGTGACGGCGGGTTTGGCCTCGATCTCGGCCCGATCGACGAGATTGTCGACCGGACCCGTCCGGCCACGGATACCCGGCTTGCACTCCACATCGTCGGCGGAGCCCTCGCAGTGACGTTGATCGTGTACACCGCACTGCTGCTCAGCGCGGTCGCTCCGGTTGTCCCGCTCTGGCATCCGATCTTGCTCCCGCTGCTCTTTCTCACCAGCGGCATCTCGATGGGTATCAGCGCAACGGCGCTCGTACCGACGCTGCTGCTCGGTGTCGATGACACCGGCGTTCACGAGTTCAGTCTCGCTGACGACGCCGTGATCCTCGGGGAGATTGGTGTACTCGCTGCCCTGCTGTGGTATCTCGCCGGTGCAGGTGGCACCGCTACCGCGAGCTACGAGCTGTTGACCCAGACGTTCATGCTGGAGTTCTGGGGCTTCGTCGTGGTGGTCGGACTGCTGCTCCCGCTTCTGATTTCGGGGACGCTCATCCTCCTGCACCGCCGTGGCACCCACGTCGACGGGCTGGTCGGGCGGGCGGCATACGGCTCCAAGTTTGGCTTCGTCCTGATCGGCGGGCTATTCCTCCGTCTGTCGATCCTCTATGCGGCGCTGAACGTCCCGATCTTCTGAGTGGCTCCGTTTCTGGCCGACGACTTCTCTGTCTCCATTCGCGCACGAACCGAACAGCCCCATCACCCGACAGTATCCGCAAAGGCGGCAAGTGCCAGCTTCGACTCGACCGCGCTCAAACGCTGTGACATCGCCGAATCGGAGATGCCAGCCTCTGTCGCGAGCTCTCCGATGGTCGTCTCTCTGGGCGTTCGGTAGTACCCTCTGGCGACTGCCTTGGCTGCGGTAGCCCGCTCCGTCTCGGTCAGCTCCGATAGATCAAGTGACGTCTGTCGGGGCTGGTCAGCCTCGGTGGCGTCCGTGCGAACGAGTCGTCGCAATGCGAGGCGACCGGTAACCGCTTTCAGCTCGTCGACCAGCGCAGCGAGCTGCGTTCGATCCGCGAGATGTGTCCTGACGACGACGTGTTCCTCTTTGACCTCGATGATCTCCGGGATCGAATCGAACTCGAGAAAGACGGGACAGTGACAGTCCTCACCCATCGTGGCCGTACTGTGAACGATCTCCGTCTCGCCGTCGTCGGTTTCGAGGGTCGTGTCGACGTGACAATCGTCACCGAGGGACTGTTGTGTGACACGTGTCACCTCCTCCTCTCCGAATGCCTCCAGGGGGCATTCTACGTCTGCGACCGAGCTCAACTCGAACTCGACGTAGAGAGTGTGACTCGTCTGCCCGTCCTCGGTCGTCATACCGGGGAGAAAGGCGTACGTGCTCAAAAGTGTTACCGACATATAACGGGATCTGCACGTTACGCCGATGCATTGTAACCTGTTTTATTTACGATCCACCGACCGACTCGGCCACTCGACCGGTCCGCGTTCGCTATTAAACCCTCAATAATTTAGCGAACCACCAATGGGGAACGCTGTTGTACTACTGAGTATGGCAGAACACCGGACATATTTCCGGAACTGCGGCCAACCGGGGAGACGATGGGGGTGTATCGGCCGATGACTGGGGGTGGGTATCGGTACGAACTTACTTGCAAGGTCGATCCAGAACACGAACGGGCCTACCGGAACACGATGGCCGAGTCGGTACTCCGGTGGTTTGCGATCGAGCGCCTCGGTGGCTTCCGTCCGCTTGCAGAGCTTGATGGCAACGCGGTCCGGATCCAGTTCGAGTTCCCCGACAGGCAGGCGCTTGAAACG
>Ga0207421_10004815_pt1 | contig 15377 bp, 15 predicted proteins | sample SodLakKL_010_SED_4_FD_187542 | JGI IMG/M metagenome (GOLD analysis project Ga0207421, IMG submission 187542) | Alkaline sediment microbial communities from Lake Tanatar, Kulunda Steppe, Russia - 8KL_010_SED (SPAdes) (version 2) | ecosystem: Environmental > Aquatic > Non-marine Saline and...
ACATTAGAACCACTATTGTGTATGGCTGTCAGGTGACAGGTATCAGGTATCAGGTTTCAGGTTTCAGGTAACAGGTAACAGGTAACAGGTAACAGGTAACAGGTTAAGAAATACGTTTGAGCACTTTTGGGCTGAAGTTGCCGGGAATGAATTCCGGTTATATCATTTACATCATTCGTCGTGCTCCGGGCGGACTGTTCGCAGTGAAGAGGGGTTTTATACGGAGTCCTGAGTTTATAGAAATGCGAGCCCTCACCCTCAAAACCAAAATTTGCAACCTCAGACATCTGGACTTTCGACTTTCGACCTTAGACCTTAGACCTTTTGACCTTTCGACCTTAGACCTTAGACCTTAGACCTTAGACCTTAGACCATTCAAAGATCAGCTATCAAAAATTCCCCGACCTTCGACCTTCAAACATATTACTGAGGCATTCGCAGTAAAAGGTATTATTTTGTGATGGACTCTCGGGCCGGAAAATGCCACTGAGCATTCCTACGATTTTTAAATAAGGATTCGACTTTTTTAGCCTGAAAACAGGTACAATCACCCATTCTTTACTGCTAACCAAACAAACATGGCTGCTTCAAAATCGCTTACGTATAGCTCGTATCTCAAAATTGATGAACTGCTTTCGCTTCAGCAGTGTAAGTCGCGTCCGGAGGAGCACGACGAAACGCTCTTTATCATAATACATCAGACCTATGAGCTTTGGTTCAGACAAATTCTGCACGAAATTGGCAAAATGCGCGAAGATATGAACGCAGGGAATACCTGGTCGGCCATTAAAACCATGAGACGGGTACTCACCATCATGAAAACACTGGTGGGACAGGTTGATATTCTCGAAACCATGACGCCCCTCTCTTTTAATCAGTTCCGCAAGTTTCTGGACAACTCAAGCGGTTTTCAATCGGTACAGTTTCGGGAAATGGAAATTCTGTGCGGCCTGCGCTTTCCGTTAATGAAAGAAGCACACAAGGAAAATATTCCCGCGCTAACAACCATTAAGGCGCGCATGGAAGAGCAAACCATCTGGGAAGCATTTTGCAACTACCTTAAGAAACACGGGCACGACATTCAGCAGCCCGAACGCGTAAACGAAAAAGGACTGATGTTCGAACCCCACGAGCACAATCAGCAGGTGCTTGTACATGTGATGCAAAACGACCCCGAGGCCGCCCTGCTTTGCGAGCTGCTGGTGGACTACGACGAGGGCCTGCAGGAGTGGCGATACAGGCACGTAAAAATGGTGGAGCGCACCATTGGCACAAAAAAAGGTACCGGCGGGTCAGATGGCGTAGAATACCTTAGAAGCACCACCCACAAGCCCATATTCCCCGATTTATGGGCTATTCGCGCACAGCTTTAAGACAGATAATTATGCTGATTTAAAATTTTTTGTGAAAGGATTTTCGGTTTTGTCGCTCTTTAAGAAAAAATGTGTCCGGAAATGCTGACGTACTGACCATGGTTAGTTACAGCAAAAAGTTTTCCGGCGGGTATGTGAAAACAGACTTTGCATTCACATATTTTATACATATACTTTATTCAAATCCAAAAAAACCAAAATTATGGCAAATTCAGACAGACTTAAAGCAATCGACCTGGCTCTGGGTCAGATCGAAAAACAGCACGGTAAAGGCACTATCATGCGCCTGGGCGACAATCCCATCGTGAATATTCCGGTTATTTCTTCCGGATCTATGATGATAGACTCCGCGCTCGGAGTTGGCGGTTTCCCGAGAGGACGTATCGTTGAGATCTACGGCCCGGAATCCAGTGGTAAAACAACCCTGGCCATGCACGTAATTGCCGAAGCCCAGAAAACAGGTGGTTATGCCGCTTTTGTTGATGCGGAAAACGCCTTTGATGCCAAATATGCCAAAGCGCTCGGCATCAAAACCGAAGAACTTCTGGTTTCACAGCCGGACAGCGGTGAGCAGGCGCTCGAAATTACCGAGACCCTTATCCGCTCTGCTGCTCTGGACATTATTGTTATTGACTCCGTTGCTGCGCTTGTGCCTCGGGCCGAGCTTGAAGGCGAGATGGGTGACTCTCATATGGGTCTGCAGGCAAGACTGATGTCTCAGGCGCTGCGTAAACTCACCGGTATCGTAAACAAAACGCACACCTGCGTTATTTTCATTAACCAGATTCGTGAGAAAATCGGCGTGATGTTCGGTAACCCCGAAACAACCACCGGTGGCCGCGCGCTTAAATTCTACTCATCCGTCCGTATCGATATCCGTCGTATTGGAACCATCAAAAAGGGTGATGAAGTGGTTGGTAACCGCACCAAAGTGAAAGTAGTTAAAAACAAGGTTGCTCCCCCCTTCCGTGAAGTGGAATTCAACATCGAATACGGCAAGGGAATTTCCAGACTGGGCGAGCTGCTCGACCTGGCCGTTCAGTACGAAATTATACAGAAGCGCGGAAGCTGGTACCGTTACGACAACGAGCCAATTGGTCAGGGCGCCGACTCGGCAATGCAGTTCCTTAAGGAAGATCCGGAGCTCGCAAACAAAATTGAAAAAATTGTTCGCGACAAGCTTATGCCAGACTTCGCTGAAAAAGCCGAAACTGCAGAAGCAAAGCCGGTTGCAGCTTCGAACGGCGAAGAAAAGTAGGCCGTCCTTTCATTCTTAAGGGAACCACTTATGAGATCCCGCAGAGGATCATATAATAAAGACGAAGATGAAAAGCCGGAGCCGGACTCGTTCCTGCCCGGCATCATCACCGATTTAAACACTCAAACCCGCAATGCATCGCGGGTTTCTGTGTTTATAGACGGTACGTTTCGTTTTGGCTGCTACAAAGCCGTATTCCTCGAGTCGGGACTGCGCAAAAGTAAGGAGCTGGGCATTGCCGAATACGATAAGCTGATGCAGCTCGAGGAGCGTTTCAAGCTGCGCGAATACTGGCTGGATTTGCTTTCAAGGCGGGCGCATACCGGAGCCGAGCTCAGGCGTAAAGCCATCAAAAAAGGATTCAGCAACTCCTTCTATGATGAAATCCTTACGGAATTCCGTGAAAAGAAGTACATAGATGAGTCGGCCTACGCCCGGGCGTACATTCGCGAGACCCACCGAAACAAAAAATGGGGCGCCTCCCGTATCCGCATGGAGCTGAAGAAAAGAGGCGTGCCCGACGAGATGATCCGCAACGCGCTTGATGACGAACTGCCCGAGGATCAATACGAACCCATGAGTCTGCTCGTTAAAAAAAACCACAAGCGATTCCTGCGCGAATCTGATATATTAAAGCGCAGAAAAAAGGTATTCGATCACCTTGTGCGCAAAGGCTATCCGCCGGGTGATGTACTTAAACACATGGATCAGTTTCTCAGGCAGCTAACAAACGACGACACTTAGCATCATTCCCGCATCTCAATGAATAGTTTCACAGCCGAAAAGGTAACACGGTTTATCATTTTCTCGCTTGTAGCGGGTTTGGTTGGCTATTTAATATGGCGCTTCTCGGGACTGCTCGTTTATGTGGTTGTTTCTCTTGTTCTCAGCTACATACTCAACCCGCTTGTTAGCCGGATGCAGGCCAACGGCATGAACCGCACCCTGGCTGCACTGCTCGTTATTTTTTCTCTGCTTTTGCTGCTCATCTGGGCTTCAACCACCATTATTCCAAATATTGGTAATCAGATTCTTCGGCTGGCACAGCAGTTTAATATTGAGACCATCACCTTTATAACCCGCACGGTGGAAGAATACACCATGCAGGTAATTCCGTATTTGCCCGAAGGGTATCTCACAAGCAACGTCAATTCCTTTTTTGACCGTTTTTTCGATGTGGATAACATACAGGCGGTGGTTACCAACCTGCTGGGGCTGTTTACCAATTTGTTCTGGGCAGTGCTCATTCTCCCGTTCATGACCTTCTTTTTCTTAAAAGACGGGAGCAAGCTGCGTCGTCAGATCCTTACGCTGGTGCCCAACAAGTACTTCGAGACCATCATAAGCATTATCACCAAGATAGAAACGAGGCTGGGTACGCACTTCCGGGCCGTGGCGCTGCAAAGCACGCTGGTCGGGGTTTTTGCATGGCTTTTCCTCAGCATTGCAGGGCTCAACAACTCCGTGGCCGTGGGTGCAGCAATTGGTATCTCAAACACAATCCCCTACTTTGGGCCGGTAATTGGCTATCTGCTTTCTATCATTATATCAATTATCGAAACCGGCGATTTTTCACTGGTCATTAACTGTCTTTTGGCGGTAATGCTGGTGCAAATTATGGATAACATCGTTTTCCAGCCCGCCATATTCTCGCGCGCTGCCGATATACATCCGCTTTATGTGCTTTTCATCATACTGATTGGCGCTGAGCTGGCCGGCCTCATTGGTATGCTTATTGCCATTCCAACGGCTACCATTTTGCGTGTAATAATTACCGAAATATCCTGGAGTATCAAAAACTACCATGTCTTTAAATCAGACAGAACCTGATTCATTCATCCCTCTGAAGCCGCTGCCCGACCGCGGCACTATTGGCATCTTTGCCCCTTCATCTCCCGTGGAAAGCGACCGTCTCGGGCGCGGCATCCGGTACCTGGAATCCCACGGCTACCGCACCAAAACCACTAAAAGCTGTTACGCCAGCCTCAACTATCTCGCGGGAACCGGAGAAGAGCGCGCTGCAGACCTGATGCAACTCGTTAACGATCCACAGGTTGATGCCATTTTCTGCACAAGAGGCGGCTTCGGAAGCATTATGATGCTGCCTTTCCTGAAGTATGATGAAATCCTTAAAGCCCGGAAGATCATTCTGGGTTTCAGCGACGTAACTGCCCTGCAGTGGGCCATATATAAGAAGTGCGGGCTTCCTTCGATTTCTGCAGGCATGGTGGGAACCGACCTCGCAAAAGAAGAGCTTGTGCCTCAGTTTGAGGAAAACTTCTGGCGTCTGCTCCATACCGGTGAAATCGACCTGCCCCTGGACTATACTGCAGAAAAAGAGAGTACGCATCATGGAATTTGCATGCCCGGCACTATTTCGGTAGCCGCTATGCTGCTGGGCTCCGATTATTTCCCGGACCTGAAAGGCGCCATTCCCGTTTTAGAAGATGTAAACGAGCAGCAGCATAAAGTTGAGGCCTACCTTCAGCAGATGAAGCTTGGCGGGCACCTTGCAAATCTCAGCTCCGTTGTGCTCGGGCGGTTTACCCCGGCAGAGGCCGAGGAATACCCCGATCTGCCCTCACCTGACCTTGTGTTCGAACGGGCCTTTGGAAGTAAAAACTATCCGGTAATTAAAAACTTTGACTACGGTCACGTTCCGGGCAAAATTTCATTGCCCACAGGTGTTCCTATATCCGTATCTTTAGGCAAACACAGCGTAATGCGAACCCGGAAAACCATTTTTGAGCATTGAAAAAAAATATCGTGGTAGCTGCTTCCGGCAGTGGATCAAACTTTAAAGCACTGATTGACGCTGTACAAAACGGCACGCTTGATGCTAAAATATCCGGTTTAATCGCATCCCGGGAAGACATTGGTGCCGCGACTTTTGCCAGACAGGCAGGCATTCCTGTTTATGTTTTAAAAAGCACAACCGGAGAAACTGCTCCCCTGCTTGGAGATCAGCTGCTCGAAGCTCTGGAAAAATTTAAAGCCGACTTGTTTGTACTTGCCGGTTTCCTCCGGAAAATTCCCGATGAGGTTGTTGAGGCCTACCGCGACCGTATTTTAAACATCCATCCGTCATTACTGCCACGCTACGGCGGCAAAGGTTTTTTCGGAATACGTGTTCATCAGGCTGTTTTAAACGCTGGTGAAACCAAAAGCGGCTGCACCATCCATCTGGTAAACGAAGCCTACGACGAGGGCCGGGTTCTGGCACAAAAAGTTGTAGAAGTTTTACCGGCAGATGAGCCGGCTGATCTTGCAGCCCGCGTACTTCGGGAAGAGCATAAGCTATATGCGCCAACCATCCAACAGTATCTTGAATCCTTAACCGACTGACATTGTGAGTATACAGGCCGCATCATCCTTCCAGAAAAAACCCTTATCCGTAAAACGTGCTTTGCTTTCAGTTTTCGATAAAACAGGGCTTGCCGAGCTGGGTTCTTTTCTTCACAAACATGGCGTTGAGCTGGTTTCCACCGGAGGCACAGCTAAAGAGCTGCGCAATGCCGGATTACCGGTAACTGCCGTAGACGAGCTCACCGGATTTCCGGAAAGCTTCGACGGAAGGGTGAAAACGCTTCATCCGGCTATACACGGTCCCCTTCTGGCCAGAAAGAACGTAGCCTCAGATCAGGAGTCGCTGGAGCTTCACGGATACAAAGATATCGACCTGGTAGTAGTAAACCTGTATCCTTTCGAGCAGACCGTTAAGAAAAACGCAACCCTCGAAAACTGTATCGAAAACATAGATATTGGCGGCCCTGCCATGCTCCGTGCGGCGGCAAAAAACGTGGATGATGTCTGCACCCTCAGCTCTCCGGAACAGTACGACAGCTTCATTGAGGAATTCTCGAAAGAGCAGACCATAAGCTACACCTTCAGGCTACAGGCGGCGCTCAAAACCTTTTACCGGACATCTTCATACGATACGGCCGTTTCCAACTATCTGGGCAACGAGCTGAAGAGCGGATTCCCGGACGTAATAAGCATGCAGCTGCCAAAGTCCAGCTCGCTGCGCTATGGCGAAAATCCGCATCAGGCGGCGGCTGTGTACGGTAACCAAAACGATATTGTAGATATCCTCCACGGTAAGCAGCTTAGCTACAACAACCTGCTCGATGTAGATGCGGCTCTCAATATTATGACGGACTACCGCAACGACCTGCCAACCTGCGCCATCGTAAAGCACACCCTGCCCTGCGGTGTGGCAACAAGAGGCACGCTTAATGAAGCCTGGGATGCCGCTTACGAAACCGATACAATCAGCCCTTTTGGTGGCATTGTAGCTGTAAACAGAACCCTGGATTATGATACGGCCGTAAAAATCGATTCTATCTTCACGGAAATCATTATAGCACCGGATTTCGAGCCTGAAGCCCTTAATCTTCTTAAGGAAAAGGCCAACAGAAGATTAGTTAAAGTCCTGAATCCCGACCTGGTACAACCCCGCTATACCTATCGCACTATTTTTGGCGGAATGTTGTGTCAGCAGCCCGATACGGTTCCACCCGAACCGAAGACTTTTCGCGTAGTTACAAAGAAACATCCCGAAGAGGCTGAAATGGCCGATATGCTATTTGCATGGAAGGTAGTAAAAAGGGTAAATTCCAACGCAATTGTTTTTGCCAAAAATCTGCAAACTCTTGGGATTGGATGCGGACAGCCAAGCAGGCTTGACTCATCTGAATTTGCGGTACATAAAGCGCTTAAGTTCAATCATGATTTAAATGGCTCTGTCGTTTCTTCCGATGCATTTTTCCCGTTCAGAGACGGGGTGGATGCAGCAGCTGAAGCAGGCGCTACGGCCATCATTCAGCCCGGTGGCAGCATCCGCGACGAGGAAGTGATTCAGGCTGCCAACGAACACGGAATTTGTATGATTTTAACCGGCCGCAGGCATTTCAAACATTAACACTGAATTCGTTCCTGTACTTACGAACGCAGAGTTTTAGCTAAAACATTTGTACGCTTCGTATTCCTAATTTTCTTTTTTTCTAAACCGCCTTTTTCGCTTTTCAACCTATGCAAGCAGCTCAAGCTACCGACCAGAAGCAACGCCCTAAAAAACAATCAGCCTTCGACTGGCTCTACACAGATATCGCTATCGATCTTGGTACGGCCAACACGCTCATATATGAGCGAAATAAGGGAATCGTTCTGAATGAGCCGTCGATTGTGGCGCTGGATTCTCAGGGTGGCGTAGTTGCCATTGGCCACGAGGCCCGTTTAATGCACGAAAAAACGCATAAGAATATTCGCACGGTTCGTCCGCTGCGCGATGGTGTAATTGCCGATTTTGAGGTTGCCGAGCACATGATTCGCGGCATGATTAAAAAGGTGAAGAAGCGCTGGTACTCCTCCACCCGCAAAATGGTGGTTTGTGTACCTTCCGGAATTACCGAAGTGGAGAAACGCGCCGTACGCGACAGCGCAGAGCGGGCCGGAGCTAAAGAAGTATTTCTGGTAGACGAGCCTATGGCAGCCGCTATTGGTATCGGCCTCGACGTACACGAACCCGTTGGTAATATGATTGTTGATATCGGTGGTGGTACTACCGAAATCGCTGTTATAGCGCTTTCAGGGATTGTTTATTCACAGTCGGTTCGCATCGGTGGTGATAAGCTGAACGATGTTATCATAAATTACTTCAGACGAAACCACAACCTTCTTATTGGTGAGCGTACCGCAGAAGAAGTTAAAATGGTGCTTGGCTCTGCCACTCCTCTGGACGAAGAAATTGAAATGTACGCCAAAGGCCGCGACCTTATTAATGGCGTTCCTAAAACCCGCGTGGTTACATCCCGCGACGTACGAGAGGCGCTATCGGAAACGGTAAACACCATCGTTGAATCCGTAACCAAGTCGCTGGAGCAAACGCCACCTGAGCTTTCATCAGATCTTCTCGACCGTGGTATTATGCTTACCGGTGGTGGCGCCCTGCTTAAAAACCTGGATCGTCTCATCACAGAAACCACCGAACTTCCTGTACACATAGCCGAAGACCCGTTAACCGCCGTTGTGCGCGGAACCGGAGCTATACTTGAAGATATCGAGTACTACAAAAGCGTTTTAACCTGATTGAAACCGGAACACCGGCTTAGTATATGAGGATAGTTTTTACCAAAATTGGTGATATTCGCGATCAATTGATCGGGACCGGTCTCCTCATTATTGCGCTTACTTTGATGGTTGCCAGGCAGGATGATGCCTTTCAGAACGTACGAAAAGCCTCACTCACCGTAATCAGCTACGTTGAAGCGCCGCTTTCCAACGTCAGGGTTTATCGTTCTGCCCTGCGAACAAATGCTGCCCTCGAGCAGAATACCATCATGCTGCAGGATGAAGTAAGCCGGCTTCGTTCTCTTAGAGAGGAAAACGATGCTCTGCGTGCACTCCTCGACATGAGAGAGAATTCTGAATACGACATGCAGCCCGTTCGCGTAGTTACCAAAAACCTGACCGGCATCAACAACAATATTCTGATTAACGCCGGATCTAACCAGGGTGTGCAAGTCGGCATGCCGGTGGTTAATCATGAAGGCCTGGTTGGTACTGTAATTATTACGGCCAGCAACCATGCTCAGGTGTTACCTCTTTTTAACAGGCAGTTCAGGGCCAGCATTAATATAGAAGACAGCCGCGCCTACGGGATTTTATCGTGGGAGTCGGGCAATCTGTCTGAGCTGGTTATCAACTTTGTGCCGCAGACAATCCCTGTGGCTGACGGGCTCAGAGTGCATACATCCGGCCTCAGCAGCCAGATGCCCCCAAATATTCCTATTGGTAAAGTTGTACGTACTGAACCAGAGCCCGGGCGTGAAACGCAGCGTATTTATGTGCGTCCGTTCGTGAATTTCACCTCACTGGCCGAGGCCCACGTGCTTTTATTTCATCCGGATCCGGAAATCACTCAGCTAGAAGAAGAGTGGCGGGAGGCCTTTAAATGAAGCAATCGCTTGGTTTAGACCTCATCATCGCCTTTATTTTTCTAACGATGCAGATCATGCTCTTCCGGCATCTGGATATCTTGGGGCTTCAGGCAGACGTTATGTTTCTATTCGTGCTCTGGATATGCGCACACCGGAACCGGACCTATGCGCTCGGCATTGCGGCTGTATCTGCGCTTATGCTCGATATACTTACCGATACCTGGGGCGTTCACCTTTTTTCCAAAACGCTTCTTGTACTTGGTGCCCAAAGGCTTGTTTCTCAACAGGCCGAAAACAAGCTGCTGCCCGGACAAACCTTTATGCTCATTCTTAGCATAGCGATTGTTTACAATCTCGTTTTCTTGCTTGTTTCATCTTTTGCAGGTATTTACGATACAAATCTGATGTTTATCAAATACTGGATCGGTAACAGCGTTTATACTGCGCTTGTAGGTATTATATTCTATCTGCTTACTTCCGATTAACCTTTTCTTTACGTTCCACAATGCCCATTAAAGACCGAAATACTCAGCACGCACGCACAGCCGTAATTGTGCTGCAACTGCTTGTTGCCAGTGTTTTTGTCATTTTATTCGGCAGGCTCATCTACCTGCAGGTCTTTCAGTATGATATCTACAGCCCAATAAGCGAACGAAACAGCATTCGTCAGCAGACCGTTAATCCAGCCCGCGGCCTGATTTTCGACCGGCATGGTGATTTAATTGTTGGCAATGAGCCTTCATTCACCATTACCATCACCCCGCTGAGCTTCGATATGTCTACCATTCCCCTGCTGGCCGAGCTCACCCTAACGGAACAAGAAAATATTGAGGCCCTTGTGCTTCAGGCCCGTACCTATTCGCTGCACCGGGAAAGCCGGCTGCTGCGCGATGTAGATTTTAAAGTCTTTTCAAATATTCAGGAAAACCTGTGGAGACTGCCCGGAATAAATCACCAGGTGGAAGGAAAGCGAAGCTACCCGTCTGATGCACGTCTTTCGCACGCTTTAGGCTACCTGGCAGAGGTTACCCGTAACGAAATGAACGCATCTCCCCATTACAGGCTAGGCGACCTGATAGGCAGAAGCGGACTTGAACGTATTTATGAAGACGATCTGCGGGGCTCGAAGGGAACACAGTTTGTAACCGTAAATGCCTTCGGACGCTCGCTTGGCCCCTTCAGCGGCGGTGCGCTGGATGTGAACCCCGGCAAAGGCGTTGATATCCACACTACGCTCGACATTGGGCTGCAGCGGATTGCCGAGGAGCTTCTCGAAGGAAAGGTGGGCGGTGTGGTTGCCCTCAATCCGAAAACGGGCGGCATTCTGGCTATAGCAAGTACTCCGGATTACGATAACGAGCGTCTGGCGGGTCAGCTCGATCGTGACTACTGGGTTTCGGTAAACACCGATTCCCTCACACCGCTATTCAACAGAGCAGTGGCCACTACACAGCCGCCGGGGTCCACCACCAAACCCATGATGGGCCTTATCGGCATGCGACTGGGAATTATTGATGAAAACACCACCGTCCACTGCGCCGGTGGTTACCAAAGAGGCCGGTTTTACCGCTGTCTGAGGCATCACGGTACAATCAATATTGTTGAGGCCATAGAGACCTCGTGCAACACGTTTTTTTACTGGATGATGGATCAGATCGTAAACCGCTTCGGCCTGAACGTCTGGACACAGATGATGAATGATTTCGGTATGGGTGTTCGCACAGATATCGACCTTAGCGGCGAGGTGCGGGGAGTTATTCCCGACAGCTCCTATTTCGACCGTGCATTTGGCGTTCGCCAATGGGGGCTCGGCGACATGATTAACCTTGGTATTGGTCAGGGCGCAATGGGTGCATCTCCCCTGCAAATGGCTACCGCTGTTTCCGTGATAGCGAACAACGGCTACCGGGTACAGCCCAGCGTTGTGGAACGCGTTGCATACGAAGACGGAGCCGTCGAGGTTATTCGTCCCGACCCTGAACGCGTGGATTGGTTACAGCCCGGAGACCTTGAGGCAATACAGCGCGGTATGCGCCTGGCCGTTACCGAAGGATCGGGGCGCTTCTATGCGAACATTCGTGATGTTGCCGTGGCGGGTAAAACAGGTACAGCGCAAAATCCACACGGTCAGAATCACGGCTGGTTTATTTCCTATGCCCCGTACGATGATCCGGAAATTGCCATTGCCGTGCTCCTGCAAAATGCCGGCTACGGATCTACAACGGCTGCGCCTATCGCAGGCATGATGTACGAATACTACTTCCATGGCGAAATCCTGCGGCCACACGTTTACCAAATGATGCTCGATTTTGAGCCGGCACCGTTTAACCCGAATCGCAACTGATGAAGTGGTACACCCGTTTTGACTGGACGCTGTTTCTAAGCTGGCTGCTGCTCAGCCTTATTGGGCTGGTCGCAATCTACAGCGCCACGCAGGGGCCGCAGCACCAGGACACCTTTATAGCGGGTAACTTTTTCCGACAGGTAATCCACCTCGGCGCCGGGCTTGTGGTAATAATTGTAATGCAGTTTATATCGCCCCGAACGTATGTACAGCTCACATGGCTGCTATACGGCTTGTGTCTGTTTATAGCGCTGCTCACCGTTTTCTTTGGGATTGAAGTTGGTGGCGAAAAAAACTGGCTTAATGTTTTTGGTTTTCGCCTGCAGATAAGTGAATTCATGAAAATTGCCACCATTATGGCTTTGGCCAGCTATTTATCGAATCAGCGAAACCTTAGCGCTCAGGACTTCAAAACGGTAGCCGTAATCGGTTTTATAATTGCGCTGCCCGTAGCCTTTATCACCCTGCACGGAGATACAGGAACCAGTCTGGTTTACATTGCACTCATTCCCTTCATCCTTTTCTGGGCGGGCATGTCGTACGGCGTTTCCCTTCTGATGGTCGCACCGGCCATATTTGCCTACCTCACTGTGGTAAATATATACGCTGCTGCAGCATCGGTGGTAATTATCACCTTTGCAATATTTATGCTGGAAAAACGCCCCGGCCTCACACTAGTCGGATTTGTTGTTGGCGTTGTGATGGTTATCGGGGTTAATATGGCCCTTACAGATGTGCTTCAGCCTCACCAAAGAGCCAGAGTCGAAGCGTTTGTAAACCCACAGGTAGATCCTCAGGGAGCAGGCTGGAACGTGATTCAGGCCAAGACCGCTATCAGTTCCGGTGGGCTGTATGGCAAGGGGTTTATGCAGGGAACTCAAACACAGCTGCGCTTTCTGCCTGAGCAGCAAACAGATTTTATTTACTGTGTAATCAGCGAAGAATTTGGCTTTGTTGGTGCCGGGGTTGTCTTGCTTCTTTTTCTCGTTATGCTCTCCAGACTCCTTTTTATTGCGGCCACACACAAACATCCGTACGCACGAATCTTGATGATAGGGGTCGCATCGGTATTTCTGATTCACGTTATGGTAAACCTCGGCATGGCGACAGCTCTGCTGCCCGTAATCGGAATTCCGCTGCCGCTAATAAGCTATGGCGGCTCTTCATTTCTCAGCTTTTCGATAATGATCGGCCTTTGCCTCAACTTCTACTTCTATGAGCGGGACTTCAGTATTTACGCTTCATAGCCGTTCCGGGGTTCCGTTTTAAGGACTTTCCCTGTTCGGAGCTTAAACGACTTACGGTGCAGATCCGTAATCCCATACTCCATCAGCCCATCATAGTGTTTGCTCGTAGGATAGCCCACGTTCGAGTCCCATCCGTACCAGGGATAAATCTGATGAAGACCAAACATGAGTTCATCCCGGTGAACCTTGGCAAGTATGGATGCAGCACCAATGGATGCCGACTTGCCGTCTCCTCCCACTATACACTTGTGAGGTATAATTTCCGGCAGGTACTTATTACCATCAATCAAAAGATAATCCGGGGTGGGTTCGCAGGCCTGCACGCATTTGTTCATCGCCATAAGCGATGCGCGCAAAATGTTGTGTTCATCAATTTCTTCAGGAGAACACTCTTTGATAAACCAGCAGACCGCTTCCTTTTTAATTCGCTCTGAAATCCGCTTGCGGTGCTCATGCGACTTAATAAGCTTGCTGTCGGTTATTTCGTTGATGTTGAAATCTGAAGACAAAATAACGCCGGCGGCCACAACAGGTCCTGCCAGACATCCTCGCCCGACTTCATCTAATCCTATAATTCTTTTATAACCATCAGCCCATAATTCCTTCTCATAGCTAAGGATATCAGGCTGGTTCATTGTCTCACGATTTACCATGTCCAAAAATCAGCAAAGAATCGATAATAACAAAATTACGAACTTTTAAGATTACAGAATGATTCCGGCTGTCGCGTTGTTTTAAGATCAAGAAATCATACCCTAAAAGTACCCTGAATGCACTTTTTATACCAAAAATGGGATCCTCGTTTTAACAGCAATCAAAACCTGCCGGTATTTGATAAGCTGAACGATATATTCCAGCAGCTTTTATACATCTCCAGCGGCGACGTCGGTCAGGCTCTGAAATGGCTAACCGAACTGGACAAAGAATATAATTTAACGGGCGAGGGAGATGAATACGGCATTGCAGACTTCATAAAAGATCTCGAAGACAAAGGGTACATAAAGTATGATGAAGAGGCTGTTGAGGTAGTATTGACCCGCAAATCTGAGCGCGAACTACGTACCAAAGCCCTTGAAGAAATTTTTCGCAATTTAAAGAAGGGCAGTTCAGGCGAGCACAAAACCTCGTATGAAGGAAAAGGAAGAGAGCGGCATCCCGAAACCAAAAAATGGCAGCACGGCGATGACTTCAATCAGTTCGACAGCCCCGGTACCATTCTGAACGCGCTTCGTAATAATCCGATTGATGATTTCAGGCTTACTGAAGACGATCTGCAGGTTTATGAGACTGATCACAACACTTCGATGGCCACCGTTCTGATGATCGACCTTAGCCACTCCATGGTTCTGTACGGGGAGGACCGCATCACCCCTGCTAAAAAGGTAGCCATGGCGCTGGCGGAGCTTATCCTCAACAACTATTCAAAAGACAGTCTGGACATCATCGCTTTTGGTAACGAAGTATGGCCGGTAACCATAGAAGAACTTCCCTACCTGAAGGTTGGGCCCTATCACACCAATACGCTTGCCGGACTCGAGCTGGCGAGGCACATTCTGCAGCGAAAAAAACACGCCAACAAACAAATCCTGATGATAACTGACGGGAAGCCCTCAGCTATGTATGAAAACGGCAAGCTCTACAAAAACAGCTATGGCCTGGATCGAAAAATCGTGAATAAAGTGTTGAATGAGGCCACAAACTGCAAAAAAGAGAAAATCAGCATTACCACCTTCATGATTGCACAGGATCCGTATTTACAGAACTTCGTGCGTGAAATGACAGAAGCAAATAAAGGGCGCGCCTACTTCTCCGGCCTCGACAACCTGGGCGGTTTTGTACTCGAAGATTACGTAAGAAACCGCAAAAAGCGCGTTTGATTTAACTGGGTAACATTATACATGTTTCATTTTCATTATACATGTTTCATTTTACAGTGACAGTATATCAGTATGTCAGGGGGACAGTGGCAACAGTGTGTCATTTTTCATTATACATGATTCATGTTACAGCAGCAGATGGTTTGAACTAACAATAAGTAATTACCAATGTAGCGGTGTTACTGATTTATCCATTCAGAGATCAGCTATCAAGAATCAGCCATCAAAAATCATCCGTGGCTCGTGCAGGCTTACAGCACAACTTCAAACTGTTATTTTGTGACCTTAGACCTTCGACCTTTGACCTTTGACCGTCGACCGTCGACCGTCGACCGTCTCT
>Ga0207421_10004816_pt1 | contig 15374 bp, 18 predicted proteins | sample SodLakKL_010_SED_4_FD_187542 | JGI IMG/M metagenome (GOLD analysis project Ga0207421, IMG submission 187542) | Alkaline sediment microbial communities from Lake Tanatar, Kulunda Steppe, Russia - 8KL_010_SED (SPAdes) (version 2) | ecosystem: Environmental > Aquatic > Non-marine Saline and...
ATCAAACACAGCAATCACAACCGATACCATATGAAACATTAAAAGTTCAAAATGATGTTGAAGAAATTTTAATGGGTCAAATTGATTTATTATTTGGTATGAGTAGTTTAAATTTTCGAAAAGATTTAATTGATTACACATATGGGAATAAATTTTAAAGGAGAATAATTTATGCCGCAATTCGAACCACTTAGTGATGCAATGGAACTTGATTATAATATAAATACAGAAAAAAAACAAGTAACAGATCTTACTTTAGGGACTCTTCCAACACATATGGAAATGGCTGATATCGGTAAACCGTATTTATTTCGACCTGAAATTGACGCAAGTGGTGCAATGGCACAATATTTAGAAAAGAAAATGGGAATTGTTGAATTGGTACCATGTTCATGGCGTTATCCGGTTATCGAAGATGGTTCGGCCACAGTTAAACCAAAAATATGGTTCAGTTCAGCAATTCAACATTTTCAAAGCGCTTGTCGGCGATATGATTTAGATGCATCATATACTGGTTTGCGATTACACTTAACAGATGATACTACTTCAACAGATGATATTACAAATTCGTATGATACAAATATGTTTCAATCTGCAATCGATAGTTTACGCTCGGGTTTTCGACATTTTCGACAAATTGGACAAATTGGTCGATTAGCAATGAGCACAGATTCTGGCATGCGCGATCGAGTTGGTAGTGTTATAACTGGTGCAGCAGAAAGATTAGGTTTAAGTTCAGACGATGAAGATGAAGCAAATGTACAAGGTGTGGCACAATCTGTTAGCGATATGGTTTTAATGGGTAATAAATTAAGTTTTCCTAAAATTTGGAGAGATTCTGAATATAATCCAAATTTATCTATAAATGTACGTTTATTTTCACCGTATGGTCATCCTAAAGCTGTTAAAAAATTTATTATCGAGCCACTAGCACATTTAATTTTGATGTGTGCACCCCGAACGTCTGATGGGTTATCATTTGGTCATCCGCCAACGTTACATGTAAGAGGTCATGGAATGGTTCATTTAGCTGTTGGTTATGCGTCAAGTATAAGTTGGAGACGGGGTGGTGAGGGTACTAATTTCTCACTGTTCCGTCAACCAACAACAATTGATGTTTCACTAAGTTTACAAACTCTTATTGGTGGATTTGGTTATTATGATAATGACGATAACAAACCGTCTGATGAATCAACTATTAATAAAACTTTAGAACCATTAGGAAGCTCAGTTCAGGGCAATGTTGATGTTTCGTTTCCAACATTAGGGCATATTTTTGATTCGTTAAGACCATTTGAATACCATGGTGATTAATATGCAATTATATACATTATATGATATTGGAACGCAGTTTTATAAGAATATTTTTGACTATGATCAAAAATTAGAATATTTAAGAAAAACGTTTGATGTTTTTTTTAATGAATTTAAAAAAGTTATGTATTTAAAACAATTTGAAGATGAACAGTATAATTATGAATTACCATTTCCAGTCCTTAAAGATTCAAAAATTTATAAAGATTTTAATATTTTAAATATTCAACATTATACTATTGAAAATCAAAGTGAATTGTTTAAACGAATGACTAAACGGGATATTTTAACATTAAGGTATCAATTGTCTTTAATTCCAAATACATCAGACGATATATATAATGATATAGGTTTTCAAATATTTACAGATACAGAAATAGATAGTTATCTGTTTAATTTCCAAGAAAAAACGCATACATATGATAATGATAGCGGTTTACAGAATTTTTATAATGATATAATGATAAATTTGCGCGAAACAAACAATAAACAATTATCATTTATTGTTTATTATTATTTATATACTTTGATTTCAAAATACATCAATAGTAATCTTTTATTTTCTCAATTTGTCTATATTGAAACAATTGATAATCAAGATAATAATAATTTGCTCTATAGTAATAGTTATGATATGTTTAATAATCTTATAGAGAACAATAAGATCGATATTAGTTATGATCTAACTAATGTTATATTTTACAACAATTATCGAATTAAAAATATAACACAACAATTAAAACAGTCATTGCAGTCATATATATTAAACAATTACATACCATTATTTCAAGAGCAAATTAATCAATATCTTGACCATAATCGATATAATTTTATTTTAAATATTAACAGTAATATTCATAATCTATTATACGGAAAATTTACACAATCAATTGTTGACTCAATATACGATAAACGAAAAAATATGATTAAATTTAAAGATGATGATATAAATTCATTTCGCGATAAATTTGAAGTGACTATATTAAATGATTACGAAAATCGTGCATTAAACGATACAAATTTTTCAGATTACGAATTATTACTTGCTTATTATAGATATCACCCAACAAAATTTATAAATATTATACCTATAATTTCATCAAGATATATTAATAATCGTATAAAACCAGAAAATGATCATGCTTTAAAAATATTGTCTTTTAAAGCAAATCTTGAAAATATTGAATTTCAATTTGAGAAAATAACACAACAATTAGAATCAAATGCGCATAATATAAATAATGTGTATGATATGCTAATTAGTAATGATGGAATAATATTTGATTTATCTATTATCATTTCAACATTAGATATGTTAAACGATTATTTTAATTCTGATGAATTTAATTCATTTGCTGAAACATTATTAAATGATTTTCATAATTATTTATTTAATCAGGGTTTTATTCAAAAAGATTATGATTATTTACAAAATATAAATGTTATTAAAAGTTTTTTGGGTGCTTGTCTTAAAGAAAAAGTAATAACTCACCATGTATACAGCGAAATCAAAAATCAATATATTGATATTGTTGATCAAATACGAAATACCAGGGATTTATCTCGCGAATACGAAGATATTAAAAATAGTTTAAATAATATCGATAACGAAATACACCAAATTAATTATACTTATATGTGGCGATTTTATGAGAATATGGTAAATACAACATTAACTATAAATCAAACTCAAGCGCTATATTATAGGTATATAAATTTCGATTAACATAAAGAAATTATTGGAGAAAAAAGGAGGACAGATATACATGGGGAGTTTAAGTGGTAATTTAGAAAATCGTTCCATGCTTAAAACGTTCATTTCAAAATTTGTTAGTGAAGATTTATTGAGCAATATTATTAGTTTGAGTTTATATCCGGCAGATTTTCCATATGGAAACAACATGAATGTTGTTGAATTTATTAAGTATTTTTTAAACGAAGTAAATAAAACAGCACAACAATTAAACTATCCTAATTATAAACAAATACGTAATCATATCAACACAACAGTATCTATTTTGACTATACGTGATAGCGGAACTGTTATTAATTATGATAATGTTTTCCAGCATGTTAATGTACAAGATTTAGCCGTAAAACGTTTAATTCAAAAAGCTATTAATAATCAAATTCAAGATGTTAATCAGTTTAAGAATCAAACAAATGAAGTATTAAATACAATACAAGCATTTTACGAAGTCAGATCAATTCAATCAAATATTTTGAAATATGATTCGTTAATTGACAATATGAATTCATCTGATATGCCTATTTTTGAATTTTTAAAACGGTATAAAGATACTGTTGTTGATTCATTTAACGAATTATCAAAGTTAAAAACTCTCACAAAAGAAGAATCGCGACTAAGTAATTATATTGTGTTGAATGATGCAAATAGTTCAAAACGGTTGGCAGAAACACTAATCCAGTATTTTGGTGAAAATTATACACATTATAAAACTGGTTTTAATTTGATGGACGAATATATAGGTGGTATGGAATCGTCATCTGTTCATATTGTTTCTGCAGCTTCAAATCATGGAAAATCACTTTTGCTTATTAATCTTTGTCAAAACATTATTGAAAATAATCTTGATGAGTTTGATAAAAATGACGCAATTTTATTTGTTACACTCGAAGATGATATTTATAAATTATCGCGACGTTTTATTTCTATTTTTGGGAATTATGATAATAATATGGTCAAAGAGTTATATAAACAATCATATTTGATGTGTAAAGAACATGATAATGATAAAACAACAGTTCGAAAAGTAACATCAATGGTTGATAATGTATTACAAGCATCTATTATTAATAAAACAAATAATCAAGTTAATTTAATTATTTATCATGGTGAGGAGAATACATTTTCACCTAATGATTTAAGTAAATTCATCGATGCACAAAAAGCAGAAGGGTATAATATTAAAGCAGTCTTTTTAGACTATATTGATGTTATGTCGCCAACGATAAACACAGGATATAAAAATGAAAGTGAATATCATGCACATGGTCAGATAGTTCATGAATTACGAACTTTTGCTAGACGATATAGTCTTCCCGTGTTAACTGCAACACAGAATACAAGATTATCTGAGAATATTAATCGTGAATTAACAAATGATCTAATGGGTGATTCATATAAAAAGGTTAAACGGCCCTTTATGACAGCAATGTCATATTGTACTTCTTTAATTGCTGGGACCTCCTTAGAGCCTCTTTAACCACAACGTAACTGGAAACGGTAAGCGTGAAGGTAAGAAAATAAAGAGGATTGGACAATCAGCAGCCAAGTTCCTACGGAAGTAGCGCTAATTTCTATGGAAAAGGTTCAACGATCATCCCGTAAGGGAGTAGAGTGCAAGCGATTGGCACTCGAAACAGGAAGGATCCAATATTATTCATATCAACAAATAATCCTACTGGCCCAAATAATATCTGTAGGAGGAATTTGTGTTAAAAACATGTCCGAAAAATGATTGTGAGGCTCAACAACAACCACAATCAATTGATAATTTTGCAAAAGATAAAAGTAAAAAAGACGGTCGAAAAACTTGGTGTAAAAAATGTTGTAAGAAACACATACGTAAGTGGTCACATGATAATAAAGATAAGAGAAAAGAATATTCTAAACAGTATGTGCAAAATAATCGAGAAAAGATGAGGGATACCGCTAAAAGATATTATCATGATAATAAAGAACATTGTCAGAGTAGAGCATTACAATATTATCATGATAATAAAGAAGAACGAATGGCATATCAAAAACAACGTTTTCAACAAGAAGAAAATTTAACAAAACGACGTCAATGGCAATCTGAATGGTCTAAACATCAATATCGCACCAATCCACATCGTAAACTCAGAATGTCTATGTCGAATGCTATTAATAGAAGTTTACGATATAACCAGGGTAATAAAAATGGAAATAGTTGGATGGAATTAGTCAATTACACAATTGATGAATTAAAGCAACATTTGGAAAATCAATTCACAGAAGGAATGTCATGGGAAAAATTTCTTAATGGTGAAATTCACATTGATCATATCAGACCAGTTTCATCATTTGATATAACATCTATTGATTGTAAAGATTTTCAAGAATGTTGGTCATTAGAAAATTTACAACCACTATGGGCAGAGGATAATTTAAAAAAATGGGCCAAAATTTCACATGAGTGGAATAATGAATAATATTGGATCAAGATATGATCTACTCTCATAGGAAACTATGAGCTGGGTATATATCCCGGATTAGGTGTAGCGAACCTAATTGAATATAAGGCAGATACAGTGATTATATTTATATGATGCGCATGTCTAGTGAGAAAACATTTTTAGACTCTGATGTTAAACGTTATGTTCTTCCGTCAAGCGCTAATTCTGATTATGTTTCACCTGAGTACTTAAAAATACAAAATGAATTAAAAAATGTATTAGTGCCGGTACAAATTGTTATAACAAAATCAAAAGATGACGGTCGTGGTGCAAAACGTTATTGTTTATTTTGCAAACAAAATTTAAAAATTTATGACACTGTTGATCAATATTTAAAAGATGCACCAACAATTAATAGAAACACACAGACATTAAAAGCTGATTTGAATCAATTGGTTAATTCACCAGCATTAGCAGATAAAGAAATGTTTGATCAAGCATTTAATTCTGATGAAGAAAATATACCGGTATTAGACGAAGATATATTTAGTAATTTTAATCAAAATTATAACATGACAGATAATAGTGATTTGGTTGAAGAATCTGACGTTGTAAATTAAATAAAAAAATAATTTGAGAAAGGGAGTTTAGTTCTCCCTTTCTCAAAAAAGTTATTGGATTGGACTATTACTTTTTATTTCGATGATATCATCGAATTTTAACAATAATAGTTTACCCAATCTTGAGTTCTTATCAACACCAGGAAAACATGTATACAATGGTTTTCCACGTGTGTTAATTTGAATCGCGAGCAATCCTCCTATGGTTGCAATTTTGTTTTTTGCAACGATATAATTATTTGTTCCAAACATAAAAACCTCCTTTTTTTTAATAATAATATTTCTATCAGAAATATGTGAATAAACAAAAAGTAATTTGGATAGTAGGATGACAATCATTCATAATATTGACAATCTTGAATTAAACAATCACAATAAATATTGTAACCATTTGATGATTGTTGATGATGATAAAATAAGCCAAACAGTGTTATATAATTTAACACAACATTATAAAAATAGTAATAATGTTATTTTAGCAGATAATGGATTACAATGTCTTACTTATTTAAGTAAAACAAAATTAATTGATTTGATTTTCATGGACATTAATATGCCATATATGAATGGCATTGAAGCAACTAAAAATATTCGACAAACAAAAAAATTTGAACATTATCAATTAGTACCAATTGTTGCAGTAACAGCATATGAAACATCAATAATCGATATGAATTTATTTAATGAATATATAAAAAAACCAATTACATTTGAAGAGCTTGTTACTATTTTGGAAAAATATCTTTAATAGTGCATGATATATAAAACTCTTTTCATTTTTATAATAAATTCTTTATTATTTATCAACAGTTAAAAAATGTTACAATAATAACATAAACAAGTTTGGCAGAAAATTTCTGTCAAGCAACAAGCATGGTCTATTAACCATGTCAATTGGATTTTTTAGTGTTTTAATTATTTTTTATAACTTTCAAGGAGGATCGTATGTTACGAAGCAAGCATTTTGTTCATTTAGTTAATGAAACAGTGGATGAAGGTTTTCAGAGAGGAATTAAACGTTTTATGGAAAATTTGGACGAACAAATTGAACATGAACAAATAACTGAATCAAATGGTGGTATGGAAAATTATTTTAACAACACTTTAAAGAAAGCGATCACACGTGATCCAAATCCGGTTAATTTGAATGAAGGTCTTGAGAATGTATCTGAAGATGATTTAGACAAGTTATTGAATGATTATGGAATTAAATAATTTCTTTTTAATATTAGGTATAATTTTAATTATTTCTATTGGATTCTTTTATTTCTATTATTTTTTGATTAAGCTTAAATATATAACTAATAGAGATAATTATTTGATTCATAAACATATCTTAGAAGAGATTTGCGAAAATTATAAAAATTCGATTTATGTGCCTAAATTAGAAGAATTAAAAAGATCACATAATTTAGATGAGAATAGTCAATTAAACGCAAGAAGTGCTTTTTTGAAAGCAAAAGATAATTTAGATAGATCAAGCGCGAAAGACATCTATCAGAAATTATCACGACATAATTTAAAGTGTTTGCAACAATATTATAGTAATGATGTGTTGGTTTTGATAATTTTTAATAACTTGAGATCGTAACTATGTCTAAACTAGGTTCGTTTTTTAAAGATAGAGAATTAGATCAGGTTGAAAAATCAATCGATGGTGTCTTCGATAGTATAAGAGATCAACAAAAACAATTTGTTTTTTCAGCATCACAACATTCTGATAATGCCTTGGATGGTTTTGCTGAAGACGATGATATTAATAAAATATTAGAAAATGTAAGTATACCACCGGAACGTACTCTACGATATCAAACATACGAAGAATTAGCAAGAACAACACCATTTATTAAACGCATGTTACGGGTTTATCACCCGTATATATTACAGAAAAATCCAGTATCTGGTCATAGTTATTTGATTAAACCTGTATCTGAATTAGATAAAACTATTCCAGAGAATCCAGAAGAATTCAAAAATGCAAAAACACAATTGATGAATTTTCTTCAACATTTCAAATTTATTAACCTTCTAAAACAAAAAATTATTCCATATACAGTTTTATATGGTGATACATTTGTTGAGACTGTTAATAAAAGGAAAGAAGAAAAGAAAGTAGATTTAAATAAGATTATTTCTCTAAATGAAAGTGAAACATCGCGATTAGAAAAACAAGTTTATCAATATACTACAGGTAGACATTATCAATCGCGAAACGGTAAAATTCAAAATCCAGATCAGTTAATTGAAGATATTGGTCAGAGTTTAGCTTTTGTTGATGAACAACCTTATGATTTGTCACAATCAACAGAAACTGATGAAGATGAACCGTTAAAATTTGATGATATATTAATAAAAGTTCATAAACCGCATCGAATTATTATATTAGAAACAGATCATGGAACACGTATAGGATATTTGGAAGTTGCTAAAGAAAGCACAATGCAAACACATAATATTGCACAAAGTTTACAAAATATTGTTGGACGCTTGACACAATCTGATGTTTTAAGCCAACAAACAACTTCAGAAAAAGATATTCTTGATAAATTAGTTAGTGGTTTGTTGAAAAAAGTGATGCGTCACAGTAATATTGATGATGTAAATAGAGCTGTGAGAGATTTAAATAAAGATGTTTATGAATTTATTAAAAATATGGTTATTGAACGAGGACAACATAGACAAGTTAATAAGTTTAATCAGGTGCGCGTTAGATTCATACCATTGAAACAAATGGAACAGTTTAGTCTACCGCTAACATCAGATTATTTACCATATGGTACAAGCTTATTAGATCCTATTGTTTTGCCTTCTAAACTATATTTATTATCACAACTTGGCAATATTATAACTAAATTATCAAGAGCTCCTGCAATTCGTAAATGGACAATAGATCAAGGCACATCACAAATGTCTGGACAGTTAATTCAACGTTTAAAACGCGAATTAAATAATTCACGAATAACTGTTGAGGACTTAAATTCATGGAAATCTATACCTAAAATACTTTCTGACTATAAGGATTTATATTTATTAGAGAAACAGGGAACACGATCACTTGATGTTGAAGTCACATCATTAGGCGATCCAAGTGTTAAAGTTCAGGATTTGCAGGATGCAAGATCTGAATTAATAGCTCTTTCGGGCATTCCCGCACCGTTAAAATTAGCGGCTTAAGTCAGAAATGACTTTCGAAAAACTCCTCTAATTCGGTAGAACTCCTAACAGATAATGCTGAGGACAATACCGAGCCAAGCTAAAATAAAAGTATCGCTAACTTTTATTTTAGAAGGTGTAACGACTATCTCGAAAGAGAGTACACTCAAGCGAGTGGAAACGGGGAGCAACCAGCCATGTTAAATAAAATTTTTAAAATATTGGGGACTTGGCTGGTTGGTGATATAGTCTACTCTGCATGGAAACATGTAGCTGGATTCGTTCCGGGGAAAGATTAGCGACCTTTCTCGAATATTAGGATATGGGATTTAATGAAGTTGTTGAATTGCGCGAGCAATTGGTACATGCGAATGTAACATTTGCAACAGAAATTGCAGATATTCAGGAAAGTTTTAATGAGTCTATTAAGGGGTTGACTGATAAAGTATTTTATATGGTTAATAAAAACCAGCAATCTTCTCCTAATGATTATGGTAATATTATTCTTACACCGCCTGTTGTTTTAATGCTACAATTATTAGAAACAACAATGTCATCAGTTAGTAATATTTTGGCTAGTTTTCAGAATCTTGAAATTCCAACAGATCCTTATTATTTATTGGAACAATACATACCATATGTTGATTGGAATGAATTTAGAGAACAAGCAAAAAAATATAATATAAAACAGCAAACTGCGGATTCTATTGGTGATAAAGGTGATGATGAAGGAATGGGAGGAGGTTTTGGAAGGATGTAAACATGTTTCTTTTTTTTGAATCAGTAGTTTATAACAATCCACTTATATATGAAGAAAATGAACAAGGTAATGAGCAAGGTAATGAGCAAGGTAATGAAACCGATCAGGAACAGGACCCTGAAGAAGCGTTACACTCAGATTTAGAAGGTCTTAAAAGATACCATCTGATTTTAAAACTTATGAGATTACAGAATAATTTGAGTGTAATTAATTATGAAAATGAAATATTAAACTTGCTTATTGATTTTATTGATAAAATATCATATGATCATTTGCTTATTATCGTTCCTGGATTAATCGAAACAATAAATAACGATTTAAAAAGGATGAATCAAAAACATGGCAAAGAGAAACAATAATAAAAAATACCAATTTGTTTTTGAAGAAACGAATATAGTATCATACAATGATTTGAACATACTAGAAGAATCAACAACTGTCAATAAAAGACCAAAGATAGTTTTTGAAGCAACATTACAAACTGCCAATGAACGAAATAATAATAAACGTTATTATTCAACAAGTATTTGTGAATCCATTGTTAACAAATTAGAACCTAAATCAACATCACGATCATTATTAATGGAAATTGATCACCCAATGTTTGTTAGTGACAAACAAGAGGTTTTAAAGAAACGTGCTGGAGTAGTTGAAATAAATAATTCAGCTGCTTTAATACGTAAAATACATAAAAAAGACAATAATGTAATCGGAGAAATTGAAACACTTTCTGGTTTTAAGGGACCTGAATTTGCAGAATTAGTTTCGAAAGATCGTGTAAATATAGGGTTTTCATTACGAGCAATGGGTTCTGTTGAACAATCTGATGATGGTACATTGATGGTTCAAGAACCAATCATGCCAGTTACATATGATATTGTTAGTAATCCAAGTCATAGTAACGCAAAAATTATGGAATTTTTGCCAGAAAATTCACATGAATATATACCAGAAAGTAACGTAATGTATGAAACAACAGATGATTTATTGTTACTTGAAAACCATGATGGGATTGTTATCGACAAAGGCAATACGGTTATAACTTTTATTAACGAAGTTATCGATAAAAGTTTTATGGATATAATTTCCAAAAAAATTAAATTTAATATTTAGAAAAAACATTTGGAGGATACATATGGACACCTTATTTGAAAATTACGAGGCATTTTTAAAAGAACATAGTCATGACATTTCTACGCCAGCACAGGCCTTAAAAATGATCTCGGATAATGGAATGTTTAGATCGTATATAGATGCTTTAACTGAAGGACTAGATCCTGAACGTAGGGCAGTCGTTACAAGCGTTGCACAAAGACAACGTGATATGTTATTAACAGAATCTACTGGTTCACCATCAAGTTCATTTGCGCTCGGTTGGACAGTGGCTTCATTTCCTATTTTAGTTGATATTTATGCTGAACCACTGATTTCCGAATTATGTAATGTTTGGACAACAGACAGTCATATTATCTCTATTCCTCGTGTAACAATCAAAGCAGCAACCACTGGGTACGATGGTACCACGCGCGAAACACTAATGCCTACTTTACGTAGTTTAGTACGTGCAGATGTTCATGAAGAAGTAGTATCACCCGGAACAACTGTGAACTTATTATCATCAGTGTTCGGTGGAGAATCTTATCGTTTTCGCATGAACCGTCGTTATCTCAATATTAAACAAATTACTGTTCATGATAGTGGTAAAGCTGAACCACAAATTATAAATGTTAATATTCGTCCTGATAACAGGTCCCAGTTAATTGGGGAGTTCGAATATGTAACAAGTGATAATAAAACAGCTAATATTATTTTGAATGGTTTTGTTGATTGGGATAAAGGTAATGTTTTATATCATGCTAATATCGATGATGGTGGCAGTTCCGCAACTATTGAAGTTGATAGTGTTACATTTGTTTGTCGTTTTACACCTGTTCGTAGTTTTAAGGGCCGTACAAAAGTTAGCGTACAAACAGAAATGAATGACTTGACTATCGATCCACAAGAGGATTTCTTGATTGATTTAACACAAGAAGATGTGCAAGATTATAAGAGCATTAACTAATAAGTGCCTTCTAGGAGTGATCCTAGTCGAAAAAGTCCTCTAATTCGGTAGAACTCCTAACAGGTAATGCTGAGGACAATACCGAGCCAAGCCATATAACAACCGTTAATTGTTGTATGGAAGGTGTAACGACTATCCCGAAAGGGAGTACGCCCAAGTGGGTGGAAACGGGGACCATCCTTTAACTAGGATGATGATATAGTCTGCTCTGCATGGAAACATGCAGCTGGGGTATGTCCCGGGTAGAGAGTAACGACCTCTACTGAACATATAGGTTTTAAGATCGACTTGCTCAGGACATTGAGCGAAGCAATTAAACGCCAGATTCTTTTAAATAAGGATCAGGATCTTGCATACTTCTTAGAAGCTGCAGAGCCTGATATGGAAAGACATGGAACAGCTATAAACATTAATTTTGACGAATTTACAAATGCCCATCCGCATTTTGATCCTAATAACGTCATTCAATTAATGCAGAACCTGACTCCTCGTGTTGCAACGGTTATTTCTTATATTCGTCGCAACTATAACATGTATCCTTCTTATATTTTAGCTGGTGTAAACACAGCTTCTTTGTTAAGATCGATGCAGGATATGTCTGTTAATATGCCGAATTTAACTGGTGAATTAGGTTGGAGCGGTTCTCAGGCTAGTTTCTTGAAGATGAAGGTATTAGAATCAGCTGCATTACCCGAGGATAAGTTTTATGTTTCAACTAAAGCACCACAGAATGCATTAGAAAAATCAACTATTCTTGATTTAATTTATCAACCATTGTATATTATTCAGGAAATTGATCAGGGCAATATGTTGACTTTTGTACGTTCACGTACAATGATCGAAATTGCACGTACCGAAGGTCTTGGTGTTGTTCGTTGTAATGATTTGAGTAGAATATTAACATAAGTAATTGATTTGTTAAAAAAATGGAAGGGAGGTATAGAACTCCCTTCCATAAAAGAAATAATTTAATTAGGTTTGGCGATGGATGATATAATCACAAGGGGGATTTAAGGTTTATGAGTAATCCTTTTTTAGACATGGCATTGTCTATTCAAAACATTAAAAAAGTTGAAATGATAATGCCTATTACCCGTCAAGTAGGTACTTTGACACCGCTGTTAGTCGGGGATGATCTAGCATTAAAATCAACAATAGCGAGTCCGCAGTCATATGACTATGAAATTTGTCAACTTATATACAAACATTTGCAAACAATTAATGATGGAGAACAGAATCAACAAATACCTCCATTACAACAATTTATGCAACGTTTATCGAATATAGATAAAATCTGTTTATTATTTGGTTTGTATAAAGTTACATATGAGACATTAGGAAAACGCAAAATCAATTGTTCTTCATGTAAGAAAGAGTATTACACTGAAATTAATGCAGATGATTTAGTACATGATGACACATTTACCATGTGGGAAGAAGATCAACCATTTACAGAATATGTGTATGAAATAAGTGTACCATATGGTGATTATATGTATGTTTTTGGAACAAAATTACCAACAATGTCAGAACATAATACTATTCTTAATTATGTAACACCTGATGCTGTTCAAAGTAATATTGAAAAAATTGGTAATTTATTTGCAACACATGAACAGATGGCATTATTGACTAAATACATAAAAATTGGACATAAAGATTCACAAATTTCTGAATATGTTAAAACAGATAATATGCAGGAAATTTTGATTACATTTAAATCAGCAATTCCGAAAGCAATACAATCAGAATTTTTCCGTAAATATCATGATAAATTTGGAAAATACCAACCTAAATTTTATAAAATCGCTGCATGCCCTGAATGCATGAAAGAACAGCAAAGGATGGTGAATATCGAACTCGAATTTTTTCGCAGATCAGTTCTTGATGAAGGATCAGGAGGAGAGGTGGAAAAAGCGGTATAATTATTTCTTAGACCTCTTTATCACTGATAAGAAATTATTTGAGCATTGGAACCCATCTGATATGGTTTTTATTTGTGAATTACCATATCCGCTTTATAATGATATGATTTTAAGACAATATCATGAAAGAAAGAAGGAAAAACAACAATACGAAGAAAGATTAAAAGAACAAGAAGCAAAACAGAAAAAAATGGAAGCGCGTTTAAAAAGAATGCATGGTAGGAAACATTCAAGATGAAAATAGAATTATCTAAATTACCCAAACATATTTATGATCAATTACCTATGTCAATTAAGGTTTTGAAAGATGAATACCATATTGATGAATTTCCACAGCATTTAAAGATGAAAATTAAGGATATTTATGATCGCGAACATGGTGTTTTATATAATCAATCATTTGATGTACATCCCGAATTATCTCAATATAATGATTTAAAAACAATCGATAGAATATTTGAATTAATTGTGACAAGATTACAATCATTTTTTTACACGTTTCCTGATCATTATCCTTTTAATGCTGTTATTGGTTGTCGTTTACAATATTATTTGCAAACGAGACAAACAACATCACGAGATTTATTAATTGCAGAAGAAATTGATAGAGTTATATCAACGGTAAATGATGATACAACTCAAAAAATTGAAGTGTTAGAAAGATCAATTGATGATACAACACATTTAAATCAAGTTATTTACGATGTAAACATTAAATTAAAAATCAACGAATCAGTTCGAACATTATCAATGCAATTTTAATCAGCTAAAAAAGAGGGTGTTTTCAAACACCCTCTATAATTTTTAAAGACTGCCGAATATTTGTAAACACATTTCAGAAGTGTTTTCAGGTTCATATTCGACTGTAAGTCCGACTTTATTATATCGACCAATAATAGGTTTAATTTCATCAATTATTTCTTTTTTGAGAAATAATTTATTCATATTTTCATCTGCAATAAGATTGAAAATAGGCCAAATTGGAAAAATATTTTGGGTAATATTAACCAGTTCTTTACGCATACATGTACCTATATATCCTTTACTTGGATTCAATGAGGTAACATATAAGAAATGTTTTTGTGGTGTTGCAACAGCTAATATAAATCCTTTTGATAACACAACAGGAAATACTTTCATGTTATCTGCGCGAAACATAATATTTGATTCATTTTTATACATCATAACAGAATCAGATAAACATATAGGTAACACTAATCGAACATCGACATCTATAATTTCGTTTTCGTTTTCATCATAAAATGATGTATTTTGCATAAAGAAATGAATTATTCCAGACTCTGCATTTTTAAAAACATCATTTGGTAAACGACTTAAACAATCGAACGATATATATTCATCATATACTGAATATGATG
>Ga0207421_10004817_pt1 | contig 15374 bp, 17 predicted proteins | sample SodLakKL_010_SED_4_FD_187542 | JGI IMG/M metagenome (GOLD analysis project Ga0207421, IMG submission 187542) | Alkaline sediment microbial communities from Lake Tanatar, Kulunda Steppe, Russia - 8KL_010_SED (SPAdes) (version 2) | ecosystem: Environmental > Aquatic > Non-marine Saline and...
TTCTTGAACCTCGCCTTTGGCAAATTCAGTGCCAAACTTCTTAGCATGTTCCTCAAAGCTTTCAACTAATTCCGGGGCAGTTGTCTCAACGACTCCTGGATAGTTTTCCATCTCATGATAGTCTGCTACCTGACCGCCCATCTTGCTCTTTGATTCTAAAACCAGGGTTTTCAACTTGGAGCGGGAACCATAAATAGCACTTGATAAGCCTGCTGGACCTCCTCCAACAATAAGTAAATCATATACTCCTGACATTTTTAAATCAGCTCCTTAATAAGATCGTAATCAATAAGTTGATAATCTTCTCTGATACTTTCATTTAATTTTTCCGAAGAATTTTCTTCAAGATCATTTTTAAATTGATCATATTTCTGCAGTGAGTTTTCCATTATTTCCAGGGATCTCATATTTAACTGCTCATTCTCTTCTAAAAGAACGGTTCTGTATGGGTTGGCCCAGGGTTTAACACTGCCAGCCAGCGGATGAGTAATCAAAGTATAGCCCTGATGGATTAAATCTCTAGCCTTAGTTAAGACTTTATCAAGATCAGAGAAAAATAAAGTAGTATGTTCTGTTAAAATACTCTCGGATTTAACTAAAGGATTATTTGTTATTATTGTTAAAACTTTTTCTTTATTCTGAGCCATCCCTATAACCCCATTTCTAAATATCACTTTAAACTGATAATAAACGAAAAAGACAGAACAGTAATAGATTTAACCATTACCGCTCTGTCTTTAAACCTGAGAGATTACCTGACATATAATGCTGCAGGCTGCTCCTTCGGTACAATCTTGCTTCTCCAGAGATATGTCCAGAAGTAGTCCTTTTACCTGAGAGTTTCACTTAAAACCTGGTCAGATTATAAGCTTACCCCTTCGGTGGCTATGTGGCTAAAAATAGCTCTCTCCCACTTCTTTCATCCATATTGAAACTATTTATTTATTAAAACGAATGATTTCACAATTGATTTCTGTTTTAAGTATACCTGAGTAATATTGTGATGTCAAGTACTTTTGTGATTAAATTTAATTATATTTATTATAAAATATTGTTATTAAAGCAATCAAAATAAGCCGGCCATATAATTGACCGACTTATTATTTCCTAAGATTTATTCAATTTCAATTTCTCTTCGCTTTGGCTTTGTTGGCTCTTTTTTAGGAAGATCAATCTTTAAGATGCCATTATCATAACTGGCTTTTATATCATCTTCCTGAACATTATCAATATAGAATGAACGCTGGAATGAGCCAGTTCTTCTTTCACGACGAATATAATTTTCCTCTTCTTCCTTTACTTCATGGGTTTGATTAGCTGAAATTGTTAAACGATCATTGTCAATTTCTAATTCAATATCATCTTTATGCATTCCAGGAAGTTCAGCTTCTATTACATATTTATCTTCCTGCTCTTTAATATCAGTTTTAAAGTTTGCTGCTATACTTGTAAAGCCATCATCAAAGAAGCTATTAATTAGACTTTCCATTGGATCCTGACCTTCCATCTGACGGTTTCTCCTTCTGAATGGTACTAAATCAAACATACAAAACCACCTCCAGATATAATTTTATTATTCTTGACCATCACTGATCTTTATTTCAATTATTATTATATTGAATTTACAACTAATGGTCAAACATGGTCAGAGATGTAAACAGCCTAATATAATCACTAATATTTTATTAAATCCAATTAGCTATTAATTGCTTAATTAATCTCCATTAATGACGAGGTTCCTCTTGATCTTCTCCATTTTCTTGCTCATCTTCACTTTTTGAATCCATTTTCATTTCTTTAAGATTTTCTGCCATCTCATCTAAGGATTCTTTAACTGCTTCATGAACATCTTTTGCAGGCCTGTCGAAAAACAGTTCTATAGCTTCATCTATTTCTGTAATTGTGTAAACATTGAATTCTCCTGATTCTACTCTATCAACAATCTCATCTTTTAACATTAAGTTTTCTTTGTTTTGTTCTGGGATTACAACACCCTGTTCTCCAGTTAAATCTCTGGATTTACAGACCTGATAAAAGCCTTCTATTTTATGATTAACTCCACCAATCGGCTGCACCTTCCCTCGTTGATTCATGGAACCTGTTATAGCTAAATCCTGTCTTATAGGAAGCCCGGTGACTGATGAAATAATAGTTAAAAGTTCAGCACAGGACGCACTATCCCCATCAACACCTGAATATGACTGCTCAAAAGCTATTGAAGCCGATAATGATAAAGGTTTTTCCTGAGCATATTTACCGCCAAGATAGCCAGAGAGAATTAATACTCCTTTATCATGGATTTTACCACTCATTTTAGCTTCTCGCTCTATATTTACAACACCTTCCTGACCTAAATAAGTCTGACAGGTAATCCTGCTCGGTCTTCCAAATGAATATTCTCCATTCTGATAAACCGATAAACCATTTATCTGCCCCTTCTCTGAACCAGTAACATCTATCATGAGATGATCTCTTTCAATCATTTCCTGGATCTTTTCTTCTGTAAGATTAGATCTGTCTTCCTTTTTATCAATAGCTTTAATTATATTATCTGCTTCAACAAACTCATTTTCATCAAGTTCTGCCCAGGTATTAGATTCATAAAGTAGTTCCATGATTTTATTAAACCTGGTCGACATCTTTTTAGTATCACCGGTTAATCTACTGCTATATTCAATAATTTTAGAAACTGCTTCAGCAGTGAAATGTCTTAATCCTTCCCTCTCACAGACTGAAGCAACAAATCTAGCAAACTTAGTCATGTTTTCATGGCTTCTTTCCATTTCAACATCAAAATGAGCCTTAATTTTAAACAATTTTTTAAATTCTTCATCATAATGATAAAGTAATCTATAGATATATGGATTGCCGATTAATATAACTTTAACATCAATCTCAAAAGCTTCTGGTTTTAAAGAACTGATTGGAAAAGTTCTATACTGTTCACCAATATTTTCTACCTTTAACTCCTGATTAATCAAAGCTCTCTTTAAGGTCTCCCAGGAAAACGGATTGGTAAGAACATCACTTGCCTGTAATACAAGATAACCTCCATTAGCTTTATGAATTGCACCGGCTTTAATCATTGTAAAATCTGTAGTTATTGTCCCCATTTGACTTTTACCCTCTATCTTACCAAATAAATTATAATAAGTTGGGTTAGTCTCATGAATTACAGGGCCACCTTCAGTTTTTGAATTATCTACTAATAAATTAACTTTATATCTAGTTAAGAAATTATCATCACCCTGAAATTGTACTGGAAATGGTAATTGATTTTCTTTTTGATCTTCCATAAATTGATCTAAATTTTCTAAAATGTCTTCTTGAACATCATTAAAATATTCTATAACTTCTTCACCACAATCTGAAAAACGATGCTTTAATTGATCTAAAATCGGTTGCACTACAGCTAGTCCCATTTTTGATTTTAGTTCATCCATCTCTTCCTGTGCTTCTTCTTTCATTTCTCTAATTTTACGCAACAATTTTTCAAGGCGTTTTTTAATATCCTGACTTCTATTTCGAATCTCCTGTCTCTTTTCATCATCATATTTTTGATAATCTTCCTGATCAAGTGGTTCTCCGTCTTCACCTAGCGGCACCGGAACAGGACCCTGTTTAGTATTCTGTAACATAAAACCTTCTTCACGGATTTCCTGATCAAAATCTTCCATCATTTTATTAGATTTGCGCTGATATTCAGCCATAATCTCGTTTCTTTTCTCTTCAAATTCTTCGCCTTCAAACTGATTAGGAATTTCTTCTTTTAACTCCTCGACCATCCGTTCCATCTCATCTCTTAAATGTTTTCCTCTACCAGCAGGAATAGTAAGTGCTTTTGGATTTTCTGGATTAGAGAAATTAAAAATATAAATTAAGTCATCAGGAGTATCTAATTCGTCTGCTTTTTTATTTGCTATTTTTCTTGCATAAGTTTTCTTTCCAGTACCAGGAATTCCAGCCATAAAAATATTATAGCCTTCTCTGTCAATTGTGCATCCAAAATCGACTGCTTCAACAGCTCTTCGCTGTCCTATTATATCTTCTTCATATTTATCTAAATCATCAGTAGTTTTAAAATCTAATTCTTCAGATAAACATAAACATCTTAATTCTTCAGCTGATAATTTGGTCATATAAGACCCTCCTTTAATTTAATAAATAAAGATTTCTTAATACAGTAAACTTGATAATAATTAAATAATAAGTTATAATATTAACGAGATATAAATTTTTTTCAATAATTGTGATAATAAGTACAGCACTCTTTACCACTATTTAAAAGGGGGATAATTTATTATGCCTGAGACTAAGGATATACCTGATAAGATTATTCAAAGATTACCCCACTACTACGTCCAATTAAAAAAACTATTATCTGATGATACTGAATATATATCTTCAGAAAAACTCTCTAAAATTATGGGTTATTCAAGTTCACTTATAAGAAGAGATTTAAGCCACTTTGGCAGTTTTGGAAAAAAGAGTTATGGTTATGATATAAATTGCCTTTATGAAACAATTTCAAAAATATTAGGGTTTTCTAAAAATAAGAAAATGATTATAATTGGAGCCGGTTTTCTGGGCAGAGCCCTGGCTAATAATAAAAGCTATAAAGAAAGAGGTTACGAATTAATTGGCTTATTTGATAAAGAGCCTGCAATTATAGGTTTAGAATTCAATGGTTTACAGGTAATGGATATAGAATTCGCACCAGGTTTTATAAAACAGAATGAAGTTGAAGTGGCTGCTCTCGCTGTTCCTTCAGATGAAGCTCAAAAGGCCGCAAACTTATTGATAAAAGCAGGCATCAAAGGAATATGGGATTTTACCGAAACTCCAATCTCTGTACCTGATGATATAATCCTTGTCGAGCAAAATATGAATGATGGTCTCTGCAAAATATCCTGTAGGTTGATGCAAAAGAGAAATACCAATGAACATGAAGCTTAAATGACTGAACTAATTTTAATAATAAATCTTTTCAGTTTTCATCAACTCAATTCCAGACTTTTGATCAACAAGTTCAATGAGAGATGAAAATGTTCTTTCAATTGGCTTTCTAGAATTACTTACAGAAACAATCCCAATCATAGAGCGCTGCCATAGATCCTGACTATCTATCTCAGCGATAGCTACATTATATTTATTATCTATCTTATCTAGAAGGCTTTTTATGAGTCTTCTTTTTTCTTTTAAAGAAGTTACTCCTGGAAGATAAAGATCAAGCTTCAACCCTATAACTGTCATCTTTCCACAACCGTAAATTCTCCAAAAACTACACTTCCATCAATCGTTAAATTCGGATTAATATTTGCTTCTAAACCTGGAGTTCTATAGGTATATTCTCCAAATGATATATTATTCCCATCAGGCATTCTGGCACTCCCAAAAGCTGAACTCACCTTTATTTCAGCCAACTGCTCTCGATCTAATATTACAGTTCCTGAACCAAAAATAACATTCACCTCTAAATTCCTGACTTGATCAGCTTCAAGGCCTCTTAAATCTAATTCTCCACTTCCAAAAATTATGCTGAATTCATCATCTGTAATATCCTGTGCAGTTATCTTTATATTACTAAAGATAGCCGTAGAACCATCTCTGTAGCTTTGATGAAATCTTGGCCCACCAATCATTAAACTAATTCCAAGATAAATGAATAGTAATGCAATAAATATTCTAAAAAAGGGAATATTAACATTAAAAGACCTTAATATTGCTGAAATACCAAAAAGTATTAATAATACTCCCCAAAAAGTTTGAGTAAATAAAAAACCTATTCTCATATTATTCCTCTCCTTTTTTAGTCTCTAAAAACTGAAGAAGTTGTTGCTTTAATAAAATTACCTCTTCCAGTTTCCGCAGTAAAGATTCCGTTTTTTATAATCGTTTCGCCATTAGAGATAGTTTCAATAGGATAACCTAACACTGTAAAATCAGCATAAGGAGAATAACCGGCTGCAGAATGCAACTGATCATCAGTCAATTCAACTTCCATATCAGGATCAAATATTACAATATCAGCCACTGTTCCTTCTCTAATAACTCCTCTTTCTGGATAAAGCCCAAATATTTTTGCCGGTTCTGTTGATAATAAATCTACCAATTCTTCATAATTTATTAATCCCCTATTTACTCCAAAATGATGTAATAAAGGAAGTAAAGTTTCAGAACCAGGAATACCAGGTAGGGCATTGATTGGTGAACTGGTTAAATTCTTCTGTTCAAGATCAAAGGCACAATGATCTGTTGCTACAGCCTGAATTTCTTTATTAATAATTGCATCCCAGATCTCTTGGTGATCTTCAATCTCCCTTAAAGGTGGAACCATAAAATATTTTGCTGCATCTTCCCTCTCTAAATATGAACGATCAAGCAAAAGATAATGAGGTGTAGTCTCACCAAAAATTCTAACTCCTTGCTGTCGGGCTTCTCTTATTACTTGAATTCCTTCTTTTGAAGAAATATGAGCTATATATAAAGGTTGCCCTTTTTCTTCTGCAATTTTAGATAAATTTTTAATAGCTTTACCTTCTGCCTCTCCAGGCCTTAAATCTGGGTGATCAGAAAATTTAATTTCGCCTTTAACAGCTTGATAATCTCTTAATTTCTCCTGGATTATCTCTTCATCTTCACAATGAGCAGTAATTAATAATTCCAATTCTCCAGCTTTCTGAAAAAGTCCTGGCAGATTTTCATCTGCAATCATATAGCCTTCTTTTTTATAAGTCGTGAAAATCTTTAAATTACTAATTCCAAAATCTTTAATCTCTACCAACTCATCTGCAATTTTTTCATTAAAACTTTCCACAGTCTGATGTAGATGGAAATCAATAACAGATTCAGACTCTGCTTCTGCTATTCTTTCCTTCGCCGAATCCAATAGACTTTTATCATCCTTGTGATCTGAATAATCAATAAAAGTCGTTACACCACCATGAGCAGCTGAAATTGAGCCTGTTTTAAAATCATCAGCAGTAGTGGTTCCTCGAGAATGTAGAAGATAATGGGTATGAGCATCAATGATTCCAGGAATTACTATTTTGCCATTTGCATCTATTATATCATATTCCCCAGAAGGTGTTTCAAGGTCAGGAGAAATAATTTCTATTATCTTATTATCTTCTATTAATATATCTTTTTCTTTTATACCTGATTCTAGTACAACCTTGCCGCCAGTAATTAGTCTTTTCATTAAATACCTCTTCCCTCCTGTTCTAAAGCTTTTATTAATTTTATTAAAGTCGGCCGTTATTCGGCCGACTAAATTTTTAATATTTAACTCTATTTCCTGTTAAAAGATAAATTGTCTCCTCACCAATATTAGTAGCATGATCACCAATTCTTTCTAGAGATTTAGCCACTTTCATAAATCTAAATACCTGATTTACATCCTGCCTTGCATCTTTTTTGCTCATTAGCTTTATATTTTTTTCATAAAGCTGATCATATATATTATCAGCTTTTTCATCATTACGACATGCTGCCTCAGCTAAATCAGCGTTTCTAGTTACAAAAGCTTCAAGAGCAGCATCTAACATATCTTTAACTATATCTGCTAACTCAGGGATCATTACCAGGGGCTCAAGATATTCTTCATTTCTAATCTCCAGGACTACTTCTGCTATATTAGTTGCATGATCACCAATTCTCTCTAAATTAGCAGCAATTTTAGATGTAACCAGAGCAAAACGAGCATCTCCAACATAGGGTTTCTCTAAAGCTAACAAACGAGCTATTTTATCTTCAATTGTAAAATGCTTATTATCCAGAATATCATCTCTTTCAACTACTTTAAAAGCCAGATCGCCATCTTTTGTATCCAGGGCTTTAATAGAATTATGCAACATCTCTTCTGCTATTTCACTCATATCACTTAAATCATTAAGGATTTCTTCTCTTTTTTCATCATATACTTTTGACATTTATTTAACCACGCCCCCTTCAAAATAATTAAAATCTTAAAACTCTACATATTTTATTATTCTGTATTACTCAATAAAATCCTGCAAAAATTATATTAAACTGTCCTGGTTGCTTTTATTATTTTAATTAGATAAAATACTAATAACTAAACAATTAAAATAGGGAGGTAATATTAATGGAAGAAACTGTCCAGGAATTTATAAAATCAACATATTATAAAAATTTAAGCCCTTCTGATCAGAGCAAAGAGAAGCCAGCACCTTCAATGATAAATCAACCAGAAGAAATTATTGAAAGCTTTAAATTACCTGATCCAAAAGAAATTGAACTTCCTGAGAAAAATATATTTAATCTTTTAGAAAAAAGACGGTCCAGAAGAGCCTATAGCAAATCTTTATTAGATAGAAATGATCTATCAATTCTATTATACTATACTCAGGGTATTAAAAAAACTCTATCTGAAGGGAAAAATATGAGAACTGTTCCCTCTGCTGGAGCCAGGCATCCATTTGAAACTTATTTTTATTTAAGTAAAAGTAAAGAATTGCCTGAAGGTCTTTATTATTACAATCCCCTTAAACATCAGATTGATTTAATAAATAAAAAAGATTTAACTGAAGAATTAGTAGAAGGTGCTATAAGTCAGAAATTTATTAAAGATTCAGCAGCGATTTTCTGTTGGGTAGCAAACTATTATCGAACTGCCTGGCGATATAGCGAAAGGTCATTCAGATATATCCATCTCGATGGTGGTCATATCTGTCAAAATTTATATTTAGTAGCTGAAGCTTTAAATTATGGAGTCTGTGCAATAGCTGCTTATAATGATGAGAAAATGAACAATTTGTTAAATATTAATTCTGAAGATGAATTTGTAGCCTATATGGCAAGCTTAGGTGGACAAAGAAATTGAAATTTCTTAAAATTTAATTATTACAATTCACCCTTTACAATCTATACTTAAAAGTATATAATGCTAAACAATAAGATAATATAACCTTTATAAGACTATAAGATTATAAGAAAGGGTGATTAATCATGAGTTTAGGAAAAAAGAATGTTTGTCCACACTGTCACAGTTCTAATTGGAGTAGTAATGAATATTGTAACCACTGTAGTGGTGAGCTTTATGAACACTCAATTAAGAATAATGACAGGGTTTCTGTTCTATTAAATAAATTACCGATAGGATTTTAATAAACTCTAGACAATAAAGTTATTCAGTAGCACCTGGTTTTTACCAGGTGCTACTTTTATTTAAAATATAATAAATCCTAATAAGGTAATAAGTAAAATAAGCCAGATTATTCTATTATAATCCCAGATTCTCCGGCTATTATAACTCACAAATGGAAAAAATGGCAAGGCAATATCAAAGATAGCCATATTTGTTACAGCCATTAATAAAATCTCAATAAACTTAGTCTCCCCAATAAAATTAAAGTTTAAACTCCAACCTAAAACAAGCAAAGCACCAGTGCTTGCTAAAGACTGTCTAGCAAGTCCAGTTAATTTATTTTGATAGGACCAGTCATCTCCCTCTGGATAAAAAGTTCCTGGTACTGGAATATAACCGCCTGCAAATACTGCCATAATAATTGAAATTATATGACCACTCTCCCAAATATTATATTCTAATTTTAAACCTGCCCCTTTACCAGCTATTATACCTGCTAAATCTCTTATGCCAAAGGTTACTCCAATTGCCATAATAACAGCAAATATATCTCCTATATTAACATCAATTAAATCCGTTCTTAATAATGCGATAAACATTATTAATGAACTAATCATTATATTAAAAACCCAGAATTTTATATCTTTAAGTTTATTTTTGCCCTCTCCAGATTCACTTTCGATTTTCATTTCATTTTCTTTGATATCTAAGTACCAGAGCTTATGTCCTAAATCAAAAAGGTGATGCGTCTGATACCAGAGATAAAGTGTTTTAATATTAAATTTTTTAATTTGATCAAATAATGATAATTTAGAGAAACCCTGATTATTAAAGAGTTGAAAAGATGAACTATTATATCCTTCAATGCAGGCAAAAACTTCCTGACATCCCCCAACTTTTAATTTATTAACGGCTTCATTGACAAGATTCCTTCCAATACCTTCCCGCTGATACTCTGGAGCAGTAAATAACCAATAAATAGCTCCTGAACTAATATCTTTAGAATAATTAAATCGACCATAAACTACACCTGCAACAATTTCATTCTCCTTTATTGCTACTAAAGTAGTCGGTTTATGACTAAAAAATAACCAGGCCGTAAATGGAAAAGCCCTTTTTGCAATTGATTTCACGACCTTTTCTTCTCCTGGTCTCATTCTTCTAATTTTTAATTTACCTTTATTCATTTCTTCCACCTCTTTAAATATAAGAACCTTCTTGCTTTTCATTTTCTTATATATTATAATACTGAATATAATAAGGGTATAATTATAAAAATCTGTAGAGTTTTTAATTAAGCTTACAGGCTTTCGCCTCAAATTTTGGCGAAGGTTTTTTCTTTAATTTTTACATATGGTAATTTAATATTTCAAAGGAGTGATAATAATGTTAGATTTAAAGTTTATTAGAGAAAACCCTGATTTAGTTAAAGAATCATTAACTAAAAGAGGTCTAAACTCTGAACTAGTTGATGAATTTTTAGAATATGATAATAGAAGAAGAGATATTCTCTATGAAGTTGAACAGTTGAGACATAAAAGAAACGTAGCCTCTGAAAAAATTGGCCAGCTAAAACGGGCTGGAGAAGATGTCCAACCAATGATTACTGAAATGAAAGATGTTTCTGATCGAATCAAAACCTTCGAAAATGAACTTGATGATGTTGAAAAAAATGTTAATTCTATACGCCTTGAAATCCCAAATATTCCTCATGAAAATGTTCCAGTTGGCGATGATGAAGAAGATAATGAACTTATTAGAAAATGGGGAGAACCAAGAGACTTTGATTTTGACTTTAAACCTCACTGGGAATTAGGCGAAAACCTTGATATTTTAGATTTTGAAAGAGGAACAAAAGTAACTGGATCCCGGTTTACATTTTTAAAGGGAGCCGGTGCCCGCCTGGAACGTGCCCTGATCAATTTCATGTTAGATTATCACAGAGAAAATCACAATTATGAAGAAATATTCCCACCATTTATTGCAAATAAGGATAGCATGACTGGAACTGGCCAGCTGCCAAAATTTGCTGCCGATATGTTTAAACTCGAGAATGAAGAATATTATCTTATTCCAACAGCTGAAGTTCCAATTACAAACCTATATCGAGAAGAAATATTGGATATAGATGATCTCCCGATATATCATTCAGCCTATAGTGCCTGCTTTAGAGCAGAAGCTGGAGCTCATGGCCGTGATACAAGAGGAATTATTAGGCAGCATCAATTTAATAAAGTTGAGATGGTTAAATTTGTTACTCCAGAAACTTCTTATGATGAACTTGAAAAAATAACTAATGATGCTGAAGATATTCTCCAGGCTCTTGAACTCCCATACAGAGTTGTAAGATTATGTAGTGGAGATCTTGGATTTTCAGCTGCTCTGACTTATGATTTAGAAGTCTGGCTTCCAGCTTATGATACTTATAGAGAAATATCTTCTTGTTCTAACTTTGAAGATTATCAGGCCAGAAGAGCCGGTCTCCGTTATCGTCCTGATCCAGATTCACAGACAAGGTATCTTCATACTTTAAATGGCTCTGGTCTGGCGATTGGTAGAACAGTAGCCGCTATACTTGAAAATTACCAGAACAAAGATGGTTCTGTCTCAATCCCAGAAGTATTAAAGCCTTATCTTGGAGGTATGGATAAAATAGAATCTAAATAAATTCTATCATAATATAGAGAAAACAAAAAGCCCACCACATTAAATGGTGGGCTTTTATATATATTATTTTATTTTCGTTTTATAGAATTACATTAACTGGACTTGCCGTTGCTATTTCAAAATCAACCTCAGCAAAACTTTCTTCAACTTCTAATTGATAACCAAAATCATCATCCATCTCTTCAAATTCTTCTTCATCTGGTACCCCACAAGCTGCCGCTGCAAATACTACCAGAGCTAAAACAAGGCTAAGAGCTATTGCTTTTTGAAATTTAGTCATCATTTACACCTCCTTGTTTATTTTAATGAAAATAATTTGCTGATTCTTAATTGTTACTTATAGTATAAAAGACATTTGTGATAAAATTATAAAGAAATATTCAGAATATATCAAAATAAACCAGATATATTTGTGAATATTAAGTTTCAATTGTAAAAAACAAAAACCCTGCCCGGGGAAAGGCAGGGAAAACATGGAGGAGGAAAACAATTTCCTATTTATCGGTTAAAATAATTAACTTTTTATTGAACATATTCTATAAATTCTTCAGTAACATCTTCTGCTCCACTAACAACAGCTGCATCAATTAAAATCAGGTCATAACCATGATCTTCTCTAAAGCTATCAAGATCTGGTTGAATAGTCTCCATTAAATCGTCGCTCAACTGCTGCTGTATCATTTGAGCTTCTTGCTGCATCTGTTGTTGTAATTGCTGCATTTGTTCAGCATCCTGTTCTGGATCTAATTCCTGGGCCTGTTCCTGAAATTCTTCCTGAACCTGCATTATCTCTGCCTGAAGTTCAGCCTCTAAATCAGCGGCTGCAGGATGCTCCTGTGTCACTGTTTCCATCTCAATTACTGCAAAATTCATTGCAGCCATTGGAGAAGATAACAAGAATACTAATGCTAAACCCAATACTAAGGGTAATAATTTATTTTTATTTAACATTTAATTAAGGCACCTCCAAAATAATACGAAACATTAAAAATTAAACTATAATCTAGTCAAATAAACTTTTAAACTATGTCAACTTCTTCTAAAATATCAGAGCTTATCTCATATTCAACAAATTCTTCTTCAATTTCTTCTATTTGAATACCAAAATCATCATCCATCTCTTCAAATTCTTCTTCATCTGGTACTCCACATGCTGCTGCGGCAAATACTACCAAAGCTAATACCAGAGTTAAAGCTATCGACTTTTGAATTTTAGACATAAATGAACACCCCCTCAATTACATTCCTACACTCCGCTACATTTCTTCATGCTTTTTATATTCTGTTTAAAATTATAATAGTTGAATGTGAGAGTTTTATGTTAAAAAAATTAGATAACATCGAAAAAAGATAAGTCTAAATGTGATAAAAAATATCAAAATATATTATTAGTAATTTTAAAACCACTGATCTCATATTACAACTCCCCTAACACAATTAATTTCAATTTAGATTAACATAAGTTTAGAAGGACAACAAGAACAAAATACTTGCATTCTTATTCTATCTATGTTAAAGTTATTAGCAGTGGCAAGAAAAAACTAATCTTCTTGCTTTTATAGAAAATTTAGGAGGAATATATTTTAATGATTTACACAGGTAAAGTAAAATGGTTTAATGATCAAAAAGGTTTTGGCTTTATTGAAAGAGAAGGCGACGATGATGTATTCGTACATTATTCAGCTATCCAGGATGAAGGTTTCAAATCTTTAGAAGAAGGTCAGGAAGTTGAATTTGAAGTCGTTGAAGCAGACCGCGGCCCACAGGCCGAAAACGTTGTTGCAGTTTAAATAAAATAAAAATTAATTTATTATATAGCAACTATTCCCTGACTATATGTAATGTAGTCAGGGTTTTTTAATGTTTTATAAAATAAAATTTAGGAAGTGGATATATATTGAATAAAATTAAATTTACAGAATTAGGGCTTTCATATGAAATATTGAAAGCAGTCGATGATATGGGATTTGAAGTAGCAACACCAATTCAGAAAAATGCAATCCCAAAAATTATGAATGGCAAAGATATTATTGGAAGGGCTCAAACAGGAACAGGAAAGACCGCAGCATTTGGAATACCATTATTAGAAAAAATAGATGAAAATTTGAAAAAACCTCAGGCAATTATTTTATGTCCAACCAGAGAGTTAGCTATCCAGGTTAGTAGAGAACTTAAAAATCTAGCCCAGTATAAACATGGTATTCAAACTTTACCAGTTTATGGTGGTCAAAATATAAGCAAACAGATCAGAGCTTTAAATAAAGGAGCTCAAATAATTATTGGAACACCTGGCCGGGTCATGGATCATATGCGCAGAGGAACATTAAAACTAAATAATATTGATTTTCTTGTTTTAGATGAAGTCGATGTTATGCTTGATATGGGTTTTATAGATGATATCGAAACTATTTTAAAGGATATACCTGAAGATAGACAGACTCTATTATTCTCTGCAACTATTCCAAACTCTATCCATAAATTAAGTAAAAAATATCAGAAAAACTCTGAGTTTGTAAAAGTAGCCAAAGAAAAAATGACAGTCCCGAGTATTGATCAGTATTATCTTAAATTAAAAAGGAAAAATAAATTTATGGCTCTTACTAGATTACTTGAATACCATAATCCTAATTTAGCATTAGTATTCTGTAATACTAGAAAAATGGTTGATGAACTCACCTCTGAACTAATGGCTGATGGCTATTTAGTTGATGGCCTCCACGGAGGTCTAAATCAGAATCAGAGAGATCGAGTAATGTCAGCATTTAGAGATAAAAAAATTAAAGTTCTAATAGCAACTGATGTTGCTGCCCGGGGCATAGATGTAGATAATGTAGAAGCAGTATTTAATTTTGACCTTCCTCAGGATACTGATTATTATGTACACCGGATTGGCAGAACAGGCAGAGCAGGCAATAGCGGCAAAGCATTTTCCTTTGTGGCCAGAAGAGATAATAATCAATTGAATAAAATTAGACGTCACACAAAGAGCAGAATTGATAAAGGAAATATTCCAACTCTTAATGATATAGAAAAAATTAAATTCAAACATTTAATAGATGATATAGCTAAATATATTGAATCTGAAGATCTTAGCAAATACATTAGTATGATAGAGACTACTCTTAATACGGATTATTCAGTTAAAGAGATTGCTGCTGCTCTATTAAAGAAATCATTAAATCAACAGGAAGAAGAGTCTGAAAGTCTGGAAAGCTTTGGTGATACTGGAGCAGAACCTGGAATGGTCAGATTCTTTATGAATGCAGGTAGTAGAGATCATCTAACACCAGGACATGTTGTTGGAACTATTGCAGGAGAGACTGGAATTGCTGGTGGAAATATTGGCGCCATCGATATCTATGAAAACTTTAGCTTTGTAGAAGTTCCAAGAGAAGATGGTCAACAGGTCCTGGCAACAATGAATAACAATTTTATAAAAGGTAATAAAATCAATATGGAACCTGCAAAAGCCAAGTAATAATAAATAACTTTTTTATTTCAAAAATTCCACTGATCTCTTATAAATCATAAGAGGCAGTGGAGTTTTATATTTAAAGAGATTCTCAATTCCTTAATTAAATATCTTAAAAATAATTTT
>Ga0207421_10004818_pt1 | contig 15373 bp, 27 predicted proteins | sample SodLakKL_010_SED_4_FD_187542 | JGI IMG/M metagenome (GOLD analysis project Ga0207421, IMG submission 187542) | Alkaline sediment microbial communities from Lake Tanatar, Kulunda Steppe, Russia - 8KL_010_SED (SPAdes) (version 2) | ecosystem: Environmental > Aquatic > Non-marine Saline and...
CAGCAGCGGCAGTTCTGGAGGAATGAAGATATCCTTTGGAAAAAGTTAGAACCGATTGAGAGTCAAAAAATGAGAAAGTCTTCTATACTTTTGGTTGGGTTGCTCATAGCCCTTGCCATCTTTTTATTATTTCATTTTTTGGATGTATTCTTGATCATCGCCTTATGGCTTGGCGTTTCTCTGATTCTAATCATATTTGCGATCATGGGTATAATATTGATTATTTTTTTGTTTGCTCTCCCCTACTATCTTATCAAGCAGAAAAAAGAGATACAGCAATATGGAAATTACGATCTTAATGATGTCAAAGGAAAGAAGAACTAGAGAACTTATGTAAATATGTTAAATTTTATAGATTATTCCACTTCTTCGTTTTCGTTGGTTTTATTGTACTGATACAGCTTGAATATCAAAAATATCACGACTAACGTAAGCGTTACAACTACAGAGCCAGATATATCAAAAAAGAAAGTTATCAGGTAAGCTGTTATAGCGACAAAGATTCCTGCCATCAAGTAAAGCATTATCCATTCTTTGAAACCAAATTTTATAGCCATCAGCTTCCAACTACCCTCTGTGAATTAGTGATAAGATAGTAAAGAAGTGTTTTTTAAACTAAGATAGGTCACTCTTCATCAGATTCTTCAGCCTCTTCCTCTGATGCCTCACTTTCCCCTGTTTCAACTTCCATTTCCACTTCAGCTTCCTCTTCTAGTTCTTCAAATTCTTCTTCTATATCTTCTTCCTCTTTTTCAACGTATTCTTCGACGAAGCGGATTTTTTTTACATCGAGATGTTCCCTCAAATCCCCAACTATCCTGTATTTAGCCACGAACCAGTTCTGATCATATTTACACTGTTCTGGCAGTACGATATCTATACCGTCTTCGGTTTCTTCGATATCAAAGTCGAGTTTTTGATAATCCATCTCAAGTATAGCTTCGACTATTTCTTCAGTACTTTCTGGTTTGTCTACTATCTTAAAGTCATATTTTAGGGTTTTACCTGCTAAAGGATGGTTGAAGTCTATACGTACTCTTCCAGCAGTAGCCTGGATGATTCGTCCCCTCCGATTATCTATCTCGACCTGTTTTCCTTCAACTGGTTCTATATCTCTCCTATCCATCTCTCGCATGCTGAAAAGCTCTATCTTTCCTGGATCTCTGTTACCTATGCCTTTTTCTGGAGGTACTTCGACAGAGTTTTCCTCATCAATCTCCGCCTCTTTCAGAGCTTCTGTAAAACCTTCGGCTACGTTCTCTCCACCGATCACCACCGGACGAGCACCATAATCTGACTCTTCATCAAATATCTCTTCCTCTTTTGACTTTTCTTCATCGGTAGTATCGAAGAGAGTTGGCTCTCCTTCCTCGTCGTCAGGCATTACCCATACATCGTAATCCACGTAGATAAGATCTCCTTCATCCATTTGGAGCACCTAATGGTGGTAAACCCTACTCCTTTTTAACTATTTCCTTTTTCACCTCTTTCTCTATTAACCGATAACCTTATTCATCCCCCTATACAATTATGACTCCATGGACTTCAATATTTCACCTGTGATGAATGCAGAAGAGATACTCGACAAAGCCTTCGGTCGTGCTTCTACAAAGACAAAAGAGGCAAAGGACAGGGTCGAGAGGAAGAAGAAAACGGCCTCAGTGAAACTAAACACAGTTGCTCACATAATAGAAGACACTATTGGGAGGTACGAGGATGAATTTCCAACCATGGATATTTTACCAGATTTTTACTATGATATAATCGATATAACAATAGGGATCGATCAGCTTAAAAAGTCTCTTGGAGCGATAAATTGGGCGAAAAGGAGGGCTAAAAGAACTCTAATGGAGGCGGCTAGAGAGGTAGTTTCTAAAGAGGAGGAAGACGAGATAGAGAGGGTTATGAATCAGGCGTATGCGAGGACCGATTCCTTCCTCAAGCAGGTCAATGAAGACCTTGAATTCTTGAGGGATGCTAGAAAAAAACTCAATTCCCTACCTGATATCAGGCCGGAACATCCTACCGTAGCTGTAGCTGGCTATCCTAACGTGGGTAAATCTGAACTAGTCTCCCAAATCTCAAGTGGAAAACCAAAGATCGATGTTTACCCATTTACTACTCGAGAAGTAGGTATAGGACATTTCTTTTTAGGATACAAAAAATGTCAGCTTATTGACACTCCAGGGATGCTCGATAGGCCAAAGGAGGAAAGAAATGATATCGAGATGCAGGCCGTGAAAGCCTTAGAGAGCTTAGCAGATCTGATAATATTTATGTTTGACCCTACCGAGACTTGCGGTTACCCTATGGATCAACAGGAGGAACTTTGCAGCGAGATAAAAAAAGAACTTCCAAAGGTAAAATTCATCGAGGTTGAAAACAAATCAGATTTAGATAACAATGATTCAGATAGATTGAAGATATCAGCACTAGAAGGTAAAAATCTAGACGAATTGAAGGAAAGGATAAAAAATACTCTAAGTGAAAAGTATCCTATGGATAATATAAAAGAAGAAGATCTAGAATATATAAAAGATCCAGAAGAATCTCCAGAGGAGCCTTTTCCAGATTTCGAAGACCTAGATTACTGAAACCTATCCTTTACCCGCTCGTTTTCTCTTTTGAGGGCCTAGATTTTTCAGAACCTTTACCTTTACTCCTTAACCCTCTAGCCTTTTTTCCAGCGGAAGTCTTTCCATGGAAGACTCTTCCTTTATGTTCTTTCTCACATATCCAATTTATATCTGGGTCGTTCTGTATCGCTGGATGATCGGGATCCACCATTAAGACTTCAAAATATTTTTTCCGACCATCTTCACCGACCCAATAGGAATTCAAAACTCTCAGATTGGGATAGCGTCTTGAAGTTCTTTCTTCGGCGATCCATTGAAGGTTCTTTTTGGGTGTTATCTTTTTTACGCCCATTCTCTTGGGACCTCTACCCGATCTAGGTCTTTTTTTCCTAAGGTTCCCTTTCCTGACCTTCGCTCGAGCCAAAACGAAACCAGGCTTGGCTTTGTAACCCAACTTTCGGGCTCTATCAAGCCTAGTGGGCCTTTCGATCCTCTTAAAGTTATCGTCTCTTCTCCATTCTTTCAATCTATTTCTCTGCAGTTCCTTTAAATAGCCTTCTTTAGGCTGTTCCCAAGCCTTCTCTATGTATTTGTACATACTTGGGTAAGTTTCCATCGGTTCCTCTTCTTCTTCGCCAACAACATCTTCTGCCATGATATCACGCAATTCCTGTTTATGGATTCACCCAAACTCTGGGCACATCTCCGGCGGGTACAAAACCCGCGACTACTGGAATTTTAGGAAGACGTTGTATATATGTATTGTTGTTGATGAAGCAGATCAAAATTCACACGATCGATGACTCAATAGGATTTTCCGTACCTGTCAGGACCAGTTTTGGAATCTGTATCAGAAGCGACTCCTTTATCCGCCTTCTTGATCAAAGATAAGATATAAACGGCTGTAAAGACTAATAGTAGACCGAAAAGAGTCACTGAGAATTCCAAAAGCCCTAGGAGGGTAACGATCCATATTGCGGCTAATAAGACCCCTATCCCAATTTGAAGCCCCAATCTTTCTTTTTTAGTTTCTTTTCCAAACACCAACTTATCCCTAATAATAATTAATACTAAGAATATTATATATATTTAATCCTTTAACGACCGCGGAAACAACAGGGTTAATTTTTAATACCCCTCATCCTTATCGGCACATTAATCAATCCTCAAAAACATTAAAGGTGAAAGATGATGAAAGTACACAAAGTGATGGGAAAATTCAGAATGGGGAAAAAGAAAGATGAGTGGCAGCGTTTTTCAAAGGAAGTGATCAGCGAAAATGAAGAAGAAGCCATAGAAAAAATATATTCCCTCTTTGGTAGCAAGCATCGCGTCAAGAGAACAAACATCAAGATCTACGATACTGAAGAAGTAGATGAGGATGAAATAGAAGATGATCTTATAAAAGAGAAAATAGAAGCGGAGGAATGAATATAATGGTTAATCAGATGGAATTACAGCAGAAGGCGAACAGATTAGAACAGATAAGATCTCAGATAGAAATTTTACAAGAACAGAAAGGGATAGTCGAGGATTTTATAGAGGAGCACAACAAAGCAGAAGAAACTATGAAGAAATACGAGGAAAAAGAAGAAGGAACTAAGATAATGGTTCCTATCGGAGCCGACTCTTACGTTCACTCCCAGATTACCGATAATGATCACGTACTTATAGGGCTAGGTGCCGGTCTATCCGCAGAGAGGAATATAGACGAAGCTATAGAGATTATAGAGAGAAAGAAAGATAAGATCAATGAAAACAAGAGAGAACTCGAAGACCAGATAGAAAAAATGACTGAAAATGCCCAGGATTTGGAACAAGAATTGAGAGAGGAATATCAGGAACTACAGAAACAACAACAGCAGCAAGCTCAAGGTGGAGGACAAGTTTTCCAATAGAAGAAAAATATACAATAGAGAGAAAAGATGTTCGACAAATTGAAAAATAAATTATCTGGGTTAACCAAATCCAGTAAAGAGGAGATAGAGAAAGAGCCCGAAGAAGCTTTTGTCGATGGCTGGGGCTCCCGAATAAAGGAGAGTAAAATAGAAGATATACTTTGGGACTTGAAACTTTCTCTTTTAGAGGCGGATGTAGCTCTCCCTGTCGTAGAGGAGATCCAGGAAGAAGTAAAAGAAGAACTGATCGGGAGAAAAATAAGTCGTAAGTATGAGTTAGAAGATGTTGTAGAAGCTAGTCTTAAACAAGCGGTCAAGACGGCGCTGAAAACAGAAGAGATAAACTTCGATAAAAAAGTCAAGAAAGCAAGGAAGCCCTTTTCCATCATGTTCGTAGGGGTCAATGGCACGGGTAAGACGACCACCATAGCCAAGATAGCGCAGAGACTTCAGGATCAGGGGTATAGTTCTGTACTAGCAGCTTCTGATACTTTCAGAGCAGGTGCACTCGAACAGATACAGGAACATGGTGATAATTTAGGTATTAAAGTCATCAAACATTCCAAAGGAAGTGATCCTGCAGCAGTCGCCTATGATGCCTTGGAACATGCGGAAGCTAGGGGAAAAGATATTGTCCTTATAGATACAGCTGGTAGGATGCAGACTAACAAGAATCTGATGAATGAGATGGAAAAGATAAAGAGGGTTGCGGAACCTGACATGATCATTTTTGTAGGTGATGCATTGGCAGGTAGTGATGCGGTCGAGCAGGCAAAAGAGTTCGAAAAATCCGTAGGTATCGACGGGGTCGTATTGACTAAAATAGATGCAGATGCAAAAGGTGGAGCCGCTATCTCCATAGGTCATGCGGTGGGAAAACCAATGCTTTTTGTTGGTACTGGAGAAGATTACGAAAATTTAGTAGAGTTCGACGAAGAGTGGATGATAAATAGACTCTTCGATTGATTAGTAAGAAATCTACTCAGCAAGCCTAGTAGATAAAATTTTTGCTGTTTTGATGAGTCAACTAAATCCATCTTAACACAAATTATTTATACTATGTCCACCAAAAATAATTATAGAAACAACAGAGAAGAGGAATTGTAAATATGGCTGATAGAGAAGAAGATATTCCGATTCGTTTTAATGAACGGTTTTTGGAATCGATAAAGGTTGATGAACTTACAACCGCTATAAAAAATAGCATAGATGAAAAGGGAATGGAAACCAGCGCTGCACAGATGATGGCGGAACATGTTCTAAATTTCTTTGGTTTCAATGACAGAATAATCGATAATATATTAGAACAGGAGGACAGAGATGTTTTCTACATGCTTGAAGACGCAGGATTGTTGACTACTGAAAGAGAAGAGACCACTCTGTATGATGGGAGAGAATGGAGGATACACTATTGGCTTTTTGAGAAGGACAAGATAATCGAAAAGATACAGTCTGAAACTAAAAAAGATGAGCAATCGAGGGAAGAGCAGAACATTTACGATGAAATACCAGATGGGGTCTGGTCTTTGAGAGGCTGAGAAAAGCTTTGGATCCTTTTAGCTAAATGAAAGTTGAAAATCCATAAATTTACTTTTACCCTCTGTAGTGATCGATCTAAAACGTTTAAGGGAAAAAAGATGGGCCCGCCGAAATTTGAATTCGGGTACCGGCGTCCCGAACGCCGAAGGATCGACCAAGCTACCCCACGGGCCCAATGATGATTCAGGCAGTACAATGAGGTATCAAATAAAAAAGTTACTGAAGATCAAGATCTTTTGATATAGCTTCTTCTTCACCTATTTTTGTAGTTATTTTTTTGATCAGTTCTTCAAGGCTCTCACGAGTGAAAAATAGGTGGGAATTACAATCACAGTCCGAACAGCCGAAGTCTTTGATCTTATCGAATTCTTCTTCTAGAGTTCTAGCTGAATCACATTCCATTTCCCTATCCATCTCAAACGCTAATACTTCCTCGACATCCGCTTTCTCTAAAAGATAATCAATATGCCAATGTCTACTCTTTTTATTTCTTAAATGCCTTGAGACTCTCCCTTCTAAACTCTTCTGCGCTGAACCGACGTATATGTACCTACCATCTTTGAACTCTATATAACCTAGAGCACCTACTTCTTTATTGGTTGGCTCTTTTAACTTTAATACGAGAAAGTAAATACCTTTCATATTTATCTTATATCTTTTTGTTCTTAATGATATCAATACGCTCTTATTTTTCTTTTTGCGGTATCGAATCTTAGAGGATATAGTACTATCTTACTTGAATTATCCGTTGGTATTGAGGTTATTACAGATATTTCAACGCCTAAACAATATAAAAGAGGAGAAGGACGACATATTCATTTATCTAATCTAGATGTTAGAGATCGTTGTAATTATGGTGATAGATGAAATTTTTTGAATCCATATTCCATTCTAAAAAATTATAAAAAATTATTTTCTTATCCAGAAATTTTAAATAATGAATTGCCATATTAATCTAAAGATAATATGTCAAATTTAGTAAAAAATATGTTGAGGGAGATAAAAGGTATTAGACCTAAGAGATACAAAAGATTGATTATTTTAGATATCATCCTTAAAGAATATGCTTATCTTGTTGGTGTTGAATACGAAGAGTTGGTCAATAGGTTAAGGCCAAAAATTATTAGACATGCGATCTACAAATTGGATCTAGAGTTGACAGACGAATTGGAGAGGTTTGTTATTGGAGTTACGGATGAGGCACTAGATGATTATATCAGAATGCTAAAGTATTTTAGGGGAAAAAAACAGGATGAATAAAATAGAACATGTAATATTTTTGATAAGACTGCATCTCAATATAAATTTGCCTTTCTCCTTTGGGAAAGAGTTAAATACAAAAGGTCTGTAATGTCCCATTACATCGTCTGTTGACCAGACGTGAAAGGGCAATCCAGTAAGGATCCCTATATTAACACGTCACGGTCAATAGACCTCAGGACATCGATCTTGAAGTCCGTAGGGCTTTGCTCGAGGATTATTGGATATAGTCCTGAGAATCCGCAAAGTTATACTTGACGATTGATGGACGCAGTCCAGAAAATCCACATAGTCAATTAGACTGAGGTGTATGTATGGTAGAAACACATCATCCAAGAAGAGGTTCGATGGGATATTCGCCCCGAAAACGCGCAAAAAAAACAGTCCCAAACGTAAGATCGTGGCCTAAGTGGGACGGTGAGCCTAAGCTACAGGGCTTTCCGGGATACAAGGCTGGTATGAGCCATGCTTTTGTCGTGGATTATAGAAAAAGAAGTACTACCTCCGGACAGGAGGTTAGAGTACCGATAACGGTAGTCGAAGTACCCCCTGTTAAAGTCTGCGGCCTTAGGTTTTATGAAGAGACACATGAGGGTCTGAGAACTATGGGGGAAGTCTGGGCTAGTAAAGTAGATGAGTCATTGAAGAAAAGACTTCCGATACCTAATAACTACGATGTTGACCAGATGTGGAAAAAGATCGATAGAGACCTTGTTGATGAAATTAGGGCCATAATCCACACACAACCTAAAAGAGTTTCAGGCATCCCAAATAAGACACCCGAGATAATGGAAGTTAGAATAGGAGGGGGGTCTTTACCCGAAAGGATAGATAAAGGAGAAAATATGCTTGGTGAAGAACTCGATTATGAGGATTTCTGTGAATCAGGAAGAATGATTGATATTTCCGCTATTACCAAAGGTAAAGGTTTTCAGGGTCATGTTAAGAGATGGGGGGTAAAACTCCTTCAGCATAAAAACAGTAAATCGGTGAGAAATGTTGGGAATACAGGTGTCTTCCGACCTGGTTATACTCGACCGACTGTTCCTCAAGCGGGCCAGATGGGATATCATCAGAGAACAGAATTCAATAAACGTGTATTAAAGATCGGTGAAAATGGTGAGGAAGTAACGCCTGAAGGGGGTTTCATAAACTATGGTGTGATAGAGAATGATTATGTTATATTACATGGTTCAATACCTGGTCCATCTAAGAGGTTAGTTGTTATGAGAGATGCTGTAAGAGATGAAAAATATGAAGTTCATGAACCAAATCTCACATATATATCAACGGAATCTAATCAAGGGGGTTAAATGAATGCAGACAGTGATATACAGCTTAGAAGGAGAAAAAAAGGATGAATTGAATTTACCCTCTTCGTTCATGGAGGAAATACGTCCCGATATCATAAAAAAGGCAATCGAAGCCTTCGAGGCGAATAAGAAACAACCTTATGGTGCTTCTAAAGAAGCAGGAATGAGACACGCTACCGAGATGCAAGGTATTGGTCAAGGCATGGCTCGAGTACAGAGACTCACACAATATGGAGGATCTAGAGCTGCTGAGAGTCCTCAGACCCGTGGTGGAAGAAAAGCGCATCCTCCAAAATCTGAGAAGAAGTTAGGTAAAAAACTGAATAAACAAACAAAAGCTAAAGCTAGAAGATCTGCACTCGCAGCGATGACAGATATTGAATTAATAAAAAATAGAGGTCACGAGATAGAAGATGATGGTTCACTAGACTTTCCAATAATCGTGGAAGACGAAGTTGAGGACCTTAAAAAGACCAAAGAGGCCATTGACTTATTAAAAAATCTTGGGATATATTCAGACGTTAAAAGAGCGAAAGAAGGAAAAAATATCAGAGCAGGTAAAGGTAAGATGCGGGACAGGAAATACAGAACACCAAATAGTTTGTTGGTGGTCATGAGCGAAGATGCAATAGGGAAAAGAGCTTTCTCTAATCTTCCAGGAGTTACGGTGAAAAGCCCGAATAATTTAACAATACATGACATGGCCCCCGGGGGAACTCTAGGTAGACTAGCCCTTTTCAGCGTTAAGGCTATAAATGAATTGGAGGATTGGTAAAAATGACTGAAAATAAATCTCCTCATAAGATAGTGTTTCACCCTTATGTCACTGAGAAGACCATGATGGAGATGGAAGAGGAAAACAAACTAGAGTTCGTTGTTGATTTAAATGCAACTAAACCACAAATAGCCGATGCGGTCGAAGAATTATTTGAGGTAGATGTAGAAAAAGTCAACACTAGAATTGATAAGAAGGGAAAGCGAGCGATAGTTAAGTTCACGGATGAATATTCTGCTGAAGAGATAGGAATGAGAGTAGGGGTGTTCTAAATGGGTAAACGAATCATAACTCAAAGAAGGGGTAAAGGGTCTTCGACTTATAGGTCTCCTAGTCACCGACACTTGGCCAGACCAGGCTATCCGAAAAGCCAAGAGACTGAAGGAGAAGTTGTCGATATTCATCATGCCCCTGGTCGGACCGCCCCGCTAGCTGAGGTGGAATTCGAGAATGGAGAGACCTCTTTTGTGATAGCCAATCATGGTCTCTGGGTTGGCGAGAAGATAGAAGTTGGTCCTGACTCAGATATCGAGAAAGGCAACGTGCTTCCCCTGAGTCATATTCCTGTTGGGACTTTTGTATACAATATCGAGATGGAACCTCTCGATGGCGGAAAACTCGTCAAGAGTGCAGGGACAAGTGCAACGATTATAGCTCAAGAGAGGAAGAAAACCGTCCTAAGATTACCCTCAGATGATATAAAAAGGGTCGATAATAGATGTAGAGGAACGATCGGCATAGTTGCTGGTGGAGGGCATAGAGAGCAACCTATAGCTAAAGCTGGTAAGAAAGCTAATGCTTTCAGGAGTAAAGCTAAAAGACCGATGAGGGTGAGGGGTATAGCGATGAATGCTGTCGATCATCCTCATGGCGGAGGAGACCATCAGCACGTTGGCGTACCTTCGACAGTTTCATCTAATGCTCCGCCCGGCAGAAAAGTAGGAAGATTATCGTCTAAGAAGAAAAAGAAAGGTAAGGAGAAGAAGGAAGAAAGGTGATGATTCATGGCTGATGATAAAGGTTCGCGAGACAAACGAGAATTTACTTACAGAGGGCATACTTTGGATGAACTCAAGAATATGTCTCTCGATGAATTGAAAGAAGTGCTCCCTTCCCGGGCAAGAAGAAGCTTGAAAAGAGGTTTAAACACGGAAGAAAAGCGTCTTCTAGAAAGGATAGAGAAAAAAGATAAAGATGTCTATCGCACACATAGGCGAGAGATGATAATACTACCTGAGTTCGTAGGAAAAAGGATAGCGATACATGACGGCGAAAAGTTCAAGACCGTGAAGATAGAACCGGAGATGATCGGTCATTATCTGGGTGAATTTGCCCTCACAAGAAAGCATGTCGAACATTCAGGGCCAGGAATAGGAGCTACACGTTCTTCGAAATATATACCGTTGAAATGAGGTGAAAATATATGGGTTATACAATGGATCCTGATCCAGAAAGGACGGCAAAAGCATACGGGAGCGAACTTCAAATCTCCCCTAAGATGTCAGTTGAAGTATGTGACATGATAAGAGGCAAAGATGTAGACGAAGCACTTGAAATATTAGATAGTGTGATCGCCGAAGAGAGAGCAGTTCCTTACAAAAAACACAAGAAACGTATTTCCCACCAGAAAGGCATAGGTCCTGGAGGATATCCAAAAAAGGTGTGTGAGAAGATGAAAGAGAAAATTGAAGAATGTCGTTCTAATGCTGAAGACAAGGGCTTGGATTCTGAGAATTTGAAGATTAAAGTTTTAGCTGCCCATAGAGGGAGTCCTATTGAGGGGCGTAGACCAAGGGCGATGGGTAGGAGCACACCTCATGATACGAAAACAACCAATCTGGAAATAATATTGGAGGAAAAGGAGGCGTAATAGTGGCTAGAGAAAGAAAATTTATCAAAGAAAAGATGGACCGCGTCATACTGAAAGAATTCCTTCAAGAGAGAACCGAAAGAGCAGGTTTTGGAGGAGCCGATATATCCAGAACACCGATGGGTACTAGGATCACCCTTTATACCGAAAGGCCAGCTTTGGTCATAGGAAGAAAGGGCAAGAGGATTAGAGAGATTACAGAGGAGATTAAAAAGAAATTCGAGTTCGATAATCCTCAGATAGAAGTGCAGGAGGTCAATGTACCTCAACTGAACGCTCAAATTATGGCGGAAAAGTTAGCTTCTTCTCTTGAGAGAGGATGGTATTTCAGAAGAGCTGGTCATTCTACAGTGAGGAAGATAATGGATGCAGGAGCTAAGGGCTGTCAGATTATCCTTTCGGGTAAGGTTAGTGGTCCGAGACACAGAGTTGAGAAATTCCAGGATGGTCACATCAAGTACTGTGGTGAAGAAAGAAAAAAATGGATGGAAGAAGGATTTGCACAAGCAAAACTGAAACTCGGTATCATCGGAGTAACGGTCACAATAATGGATCCAAACGCTAAATTACCTGATGAAATAGATATAATCCCTCCTGAAACTATGAAGGAAGAGGAAGAAACTGAGGAAGAAAATGAAGAAGAAACCGAGAGTGTTGAGGAGGAAAAAGGGGAAGAAGAAAAAAGTGAAGCCGAAGAGATTGACGAATCTGAAGACGAAGAGGAAATGATTGAGGAAGAAGTCGAAGAGATGGAAATCGAAGAGGAGGCGGAATGATATGCCTTTATTGAAAACAGATGAGATAAGGGAGATGGATCAATCCGAAAGAGAAGAAAAGTTAATAGAGTTGAGAGATGAGTTACTTCATGAAGAAGGTGTAGCTGCTATGGGTGGTGCTCCTGAAAGCCCTGGAAGGATAAGGGCTGTCAAGAAGAATATAGCTAGGATTTTGACTGTAATGAATGAAGAAAAAGAATCAAAAGGAGGAAATTGATGGCGGAAGAAGTGTGTCCGACTTGTGGGTTGCCAAAAGAGATATGCATCTGCGAAGACATCGCTAGAGAGCAACAGGAGATCGAAATATTTACCGATCAGAGGCGGTACGGTAAGAAAGTTACCATAATAGACGGAATCGATACGAGCGATATCGACATAAGTGAATTAGCTTCAGAATTAAAAACTAAGTGTGCAGCTGGTGGAACGACAAAAAATGGCCGTATCGAGCTTCAAGGAGATCATATAGATACGGTGAAGGATTATCTCGAAGAGAAAGGATTCCCAGTTGAGGTGAGGTAACATGTCGTCAGGAGATATAGTGTATACTTTTGAATTTATAGGTTCTGACCTTGAAGTTATCGAGTCAACTCACCAGAGCTACGAAGATATCCAGGGAAAAGTTATCGATGAGACCAAGAATATGTTTGTTATATCGGATGAAGGGGAAGAGAAGATGATCCCAAAAAAAGGCAATCGTTTCAAGTTGACCATAAATGGTTGCAATAATGTATTGGATGGCAACATGTTAAAACACCGTTCAGAAAATAGAATAAAGAAATTAGGTTGATGATATCATGGCAGAAAACGAAGCACGCGATATAGGTGTAGAAGTGACGCCTCCCGAGGAGAGCTGTGATGATGATGATTGTCCATTTCATGGGACGCTCTCCGTTAGAGGAAGAATAATTCGGGGCTTAGTTGATTCTACGCAGATGGACGAATCCGTGATAATAAGAAAGGATCATTTCAATTATATCCCTAAATATGAGCGATATGAAAAGAGAAAAAGTCATTATCCAAGTCATCTCCCACCCTGTATAGACGTAGAAAAGGGTGATGAAGTGAAGATAATGGAATGCAAACCCATAAGCAAAAGTATTTCATATGTAGTAATCGAAAGGGGTGAAAAGCAATGAAAGGAGTAGCTGGTAATCAAACTAAAGGACTTTCAGTTGGAAGTGAACTTCTATGTATAGATAATACTGGTGCTAAAGTAGTCAGGGTTGTTTCTGTTATCAACTACCACGGTGTCCATAGACGGTATCCAAAGGCAGGAATAGGCGATCAGGTAGTGGTTTCCGTGGTCAAAGGAACTCCGGAGATGAAAAGAGAACTGACTAGAGCAGTTATCGTGAGACAGAAACGGCCGTTTCGTCGAGCGGACGGAGTTATGGTGGAATTTGAGGACAACGCAGTTGTTCTAACCCAGGATGACGGCGAAACAAAAGGGTCTGAGATTAAAGGGCCTGTGGCTAGAGAAGCTGCCGAGAAGTGGCCTCGAGTCGGAGCTACGGCTTCTATGATAATGTAGTATGGTGGTATTAAATGAGTGAAAAGGCAAGAAAGCAGAGAAAAAGACGGGAAAACGCTCCCAAGCACACGAAAAGGAAGATGATGTCTTCGATGTTATCCGAAAAATTGAAAGAGAGATATGGTACGAACAGCGTACCTGTAATAGAAGGAGACGAAGTCGAAGTTATGAGAGGAAGTTTCAAAGGACATATAGACACTGTAGCAGAGGTAGATAGAAGAAATGAGAAGGTCTTTATAGAGGACGTGACCGTAGAAAAAGCTGATGAGTCCCAACAGCCATTTGGAGTTCATCCGTCTAATCTCAAAATCACGGATCTAGATCTCTCCGACCCGTGGAGAAAGGAAAAGTTAGAAAACATACAAAAGGAGGATAATGAATGAGTCAACACAACAAGCGTTATAATGTGCCCACGGAGAAGTGGGGAATCCCTACTAAAGAGTCTTTCTGGGCTCCAAGCCCTACTCCAGGTCCACATTCAGCTGATACGAGCATTCCGCTCATAGTCGTTTTGAGAGACATATTGAAGTATGCTGAGACCTCTAAAGAGGCTGAACATATCCTTGCAGAGAGGAAGGTCAAAGTTGACGGCAAAGTAACGACAGATAAGAACAGGCCAGTCGGATTGATGGATGTCATCTCGATTCCTGATATATCAGAGAATTACAGGGTACTTTTCGACCAGAAGGGAAAATTTAGATTTCTCCCCATAGATAAAAGTCAAGCAGAATGGAAACTAGTAAGAATCCAGGATAAAACTACCTTAAAGGGAGGTATAACCCAATATAATCTTCACGATGGTACCAATATCCGAATTGAAGATGGAAGTAAATACAATACGAAAGATGTTCTGAAGATACAATTACCCTCTAGAAAAATACTCGACAATTTTGAATTTGGGGAAGGACAGATGGCTTTAGTTACAGGAGGAGAACATATCGGTGAATTAGGTACTATAAAAGAATACGAAGTGATAAGAGGTTCGCAACCCAATTTTGTTCATTTTGAATCTGATATTACTACGGTTGAAGAATACGCTTTCGTAGTCGGGAAAGATAAACCAGTGATCGAGATACCAGAGGTGGGCATAATATGAAGTATGAAAATACCATGAGAAAACCACGCTTGGTTAAATGTGTAGTAAATATCGGAGTTGGCCAAGGTGGAGAAAAACTCAGAAAGGCCTTAAACGTCTTAGAGATGTTAACAGGCCAACAGCCTGTGGAAACGATCGCCGAGACCACCAATGCTGAGTTAGGTATAAGAGAAGGGGAGCCTATAGGTTGCAAAGTAACTCTGAGGAAAAAGAAGGCTTATGACTTTTTGAAGAAGGCTTTTTGGGTGAAGAAAAATAGTTTACCTTCTAGCAATTTTGATGCTCAAGGAAATCTGAATTTTGGAATAAGTGATTATACTGATTTTGAAGAAGCGTCCTATGATCCCGAGATTGGTGTTTTTGGGATGGATATATCAATCGAAATAGGAAGGAAAGGACAGCGGATAAAACACAGGAGAAAGCAATCTAAAAGTATCCCAGAGGAACACAGAATGACCAAGGAGGAATCTATTGCTTTTATGGAGAAAGCATTTGATTTGGAGGTGTATGAAGCATGAGCGAAGAAGAAGGTTTAAAGCCAGATCAAAATTACGGGAGAAAGGAGGGCTGTAGACGCTGTGGTCGGAAACGAGGTATAATACGAAGATACGGCCTCCACGTATGTAGACAGTGTTTCCGAGAGATCGCAGAAGATTTAGGTTTCAAAAAACACTCTTGAGGTGAAAAAGATGAAACATGACCCATTGAATGACGCGTTATCAAAGATAAACAACGCAGA
>Ga0207421_10004819_pt1 | contig 15371 bp, 10 predicted proteins | sample SodLakKL_010_SED_4_FD_187542 | JGI IMG/M metagenome (GOLD analysis project Ga0207421, IMG submission 187542) | Alkaline sediment microbial communities from Lake Tanatar, Kulunda Steppe, Russia - 8KL_010_SED (SPAdes) (version 2) | ecosystem: Environmental > Aquatic > Non-marine Saline and...
AAAGGAGAAGGGAATGTGAATATAGAGCCAGAAAAAGAGGAATACGTGCAAGATATGGAAGTAAATTTGAGTGCTGTTGCAGAAGAAGGCTGGGAGTTCATCGAATGGACAGGAGATTACGAAAGCGAGGAGAAAGAGATAACTATCACTATGGATGAAGATAAGGAGATTACAGCACATTTCGAAGAAGAGGATGACGAAATACCCGGATTTACTCCGATTCTCCTGTCATTAGCAGCGGTCATAACCGTGGCGATCTACAAAAAGAAGAAACGTTAAAGTATAAACAAACGAGCGAAAGCAAAACCCTCCTTTTTCTTCATTATTTTTGAACAGCGTTTAGATTATATTGAAAATAAGTTGTATGCAAATTGGCTTTAGGTTTCCTTCCCTCGCATTTCCTAATTCTAAACCTGATAGGAGAAAGAGAGGATTTGGTTTCATTAGGTAATCTCATTGAAAATGTTAGAAACTATCATACAATTTTCCTAAAGAAGTCTACTAATTTTTTTACAAGAACTGGTATGATCAACCAAAGCATAACAACTAAGAAAGCTTCTTGAACCTGAAGATAGATAATAGCAAAAATAGAGATTATACCTAATATCACAACAATCAGGACGGTGGTCTTATCTACCTTGTGAAGATCTATCTTCAACACATTTTAGAGAGCGATTTATTGATAATAAAGCTTTAGCCAAAACTTGCCTGATTCCCTCAGTATTCATCAAAAAGGACCTAAAATGAGATAAAAAGTTAATTAAGCAGTACTTATACTGCTCTTAACATGCCTCGAAAGAACGAGAAAAGCATAAGTCTTGCCGACGGAGCTGGCGGAGAAAAGATGGACGAGCTCATATCAGAATACATACTTCCATTTTTTGGTAATGATAGAGGAGAAATACCTCTATCTTCTCTTGATGATTCCTGCGTGATACATAATATCGTATTCACCACTGATAGTCATACTGTTAAACCTGTATTTTTTCCGGGAGGCGATTTGGGAAGCCTCTCTATATCAGGAACGATCAACGATCTATTGGCAACAGGTAGTGAACCTCTAGGGCTATCTCTAGCTATGGTGATACCTGAAGGTTATAAATTGGATGATCTAGAAAGATTACTCGAGAGCGCTTCTGAGATTTTAGAAGAAACCGAGATCCCGATCTTGACCGGCGACACCAAGGTTGTGGAAGAAGGAGACATAGACGAACCAATTTTCACAACATCTGGCATCGGTAAAAGACATTCATCGATGGACAACAACATGAAGATGGCAGGGGGGAGAAAAACCAGATGGCTTTCTGACGACAATCTGAATCCAGGTGATAAGATCATCGTTACCGGAACAGTAGGTGATCATGGAATAACGATCCTTTCGGAAAGAGAAGGTTACGGCTTCGAAGGCGAGGTAAAAAGTGATGTAGCACCTCTTGACGATGTAATGAACGACTGTTTACAGGTCGGAGGAATAGGATCTGCAAAGGATCCCACAAGAGGAGGTATAGCTAACGCTCTCAATGAATGGGCAGACAAATCTCTAGTAGGTATAGAGATAATAGAGAATGAGATTCCAATCAAAAATTGGGTTTCTTCTGCAGGTGAGATGTTGGGTATCGATCCGTTATCTATTGGTAATGAAGGGAAATTCGTCCTAGCAGTTAATCCATCAAAGGCTGAAAAAGTACTTGACACGTTGAAGAAAACGGAAAAGGCTAAAGATGCAGCCATAATTGGAGAAGTGAAAGAAGATATAGAAGGTGTTGTTCTGAAGACAGGAGTAGGCGGCAGAAGGATACTAGAAAAACCTGTAGGAGATCCTGTACCTAGGATTTGTTAAGGATTAAACCCTTCACTAAAAAGACTGTTATCCCTATCATCGGAGCCAATAAAAAGGTCCAATTGAGTGCTTTAGCCAATAAAGGCCATTCTCTTTTCTCTTTTACTTCTAGGGTAAATGTATCAGTATCGTAGTTGCCTCCAACATCCTCCACATATAGTTTTATCTCGTGATCTCCTTCTTCTTCAAATGTTACAGAGATCCGTTCACCTTTCTTATCGAAAGAACCATTACCATTTATGTCCCACCTGTATTCTACAATTTCGTTATCGTCCCAGCTATTCTCTCCGGTTAAAGTGACTTCTTCACCTACCTCTACAACTCTGTTCCTCCCAGCATCTGCTATAGGGTTTATATGATCTCTCCAATCTTCTAGAAAGATGTTTGAATAATACTCCCCAAGTCCTTCGTTTTCTATTATGACGCCTGCCTCTCTGTTCTGAAGGGGGGAATTTGCATTCCAATTTATCGTTGATACCAAAACACTGTTCTGATCCACGACCATACCTTTGTTATGTGACTTTAACAGTCCCTTAAATCTAGACAGAGATCTTGCCTCTAATTCTACCTCTCTCTTTCGAGCAAATTCGTTGAGTTCTTCGACGATCTTTTCATTACCATTCCCTTCCATATGATACCAAGTAGAATCTAGCATTATCTTGACTTCGACTCCTCTCTCTGCAGCTCTTTTTATAGCTTCTAGATAAGGATTGTCTTTCGACTCCCAATGTCGGATATAGTATTGTTGGACGTAGATAGATTCCTCTGATGATTCGATCATCCCTTTTATTGTCGATTCACACATACTAGTATCTGGAGCTAGAACAGGCGTTACATCGAATTCATCTCTAAAAACAGTCCTATTAGCAAATGGAGAATAATTACCGTGAGATAGATCAATAGGCTTTATTTCCCTGCTAGGAGGAGAAAAATTTACGCCGAACTCCCAGTCGAAATCGAAAACTTCTCCATAATAAGAAGAAAGTCTTTTTGTTTCTAAAATAACTCCCCATCCTCTATTTCCGTAACTCATTTCTGGAGAAAAACTTGAAGCAACAAAGTTTTCACTAGTGAGAAAAACCGAAAAGTTGTCTCCTACCATATATTTTGGATGATAGTAATTGAAAGGATCGTATTCATTTCTTGTAATCTTTCTAATTTCTCCGCCACTTTCAGCAATCAAACCAAGACAGTCTCGTCCTCTTTTTGACATCCCTTGAACAGGGTCGCCCTCTACTAACAATCTAACAGAGACTCCATTCTCTGATAAATTTGCTATCCTTTCCGCTATCCTTACATCGCTGATTTGATAGATGGCGATATCAAGCGAAGAGTTGACGTTATCTAGAAAATGCATTATTGACTCGTAAGAACTGTCTGGAGATGCGAAAGCGGTGGCATTTCCCTCATAATTGATTGTTTCTGCTTGAAACTCGGAATGCCCCACCATCCATTCTCTTTCCCATGTCCAACTCTCCTTCTCATTTTTGTCAAGATCTCTTCTTTTAGCGTAAGCTCCTTGAGGAAGCGTTTCCATACTGCTTCCCTCCCACATTTTTTCCGGTTCTACATCTCCATAATAAAAGGAATCGATAGGTAAGCCTTCATCTTTAAGGATTACACCTCCACTTTCGTCTGAAAGTTCAAAGTCCTCAGCATTCTCAACTTCATCTTCTGACCAGACAATATCAGGGTCTTCTCTCCATATATCTCCGTATCGTTCATCTTCCGCTATAACTATCTGCTCGCTCTCATTTAAAGAGAAGTTCGGAAGTTCAATGATATGTTGACCATTAGAGATGCTTATGCTTTCAAATTCAGCTGTATAACCAGTATTTTTTATAGTCAAAAATTCACACCCTGGGCCAGTATTGTAGTACACTTCCGTGAGCTTTAGACTTCCTTCAAACGGTTCCGCCTGACCTATTACAGTTAATGTAGGAGTAAATAGCATCAACACTAATAGCAAGACTAGTTTTTTCATGATACAGAAGCGAAATAGGTAGGGGTATTAAAGTTTGAAGGTGTAGGGCGATCTATCTATTCTTGTAAAACTTAAATAATACGGAAAGATAAGGAAAAACACTGCATCTCTCCTAATGTATTGCTTCTGCCGAGGTAGCTAAGTCCGGCCTAAGGCGGTGGCCTCGAGAGCCACTGGTGCTTTGCACCACAGGAGTTCGAATCTCCTCCTCGGCGTCATTAATCAACTTCTCAAGCTTTTAAGAGAGTTATAATGGTTTCAATAATTCCTACTTATTTGAGCTAATAATATGAGTAGTGATAGAACTAGGCATAAAAATATTATGCAACTAAATACTTTACCCAATTTGGTGAAAGGATGATAGATACCACGGAAATGGATAAGGAAGAAGTTCTCGACATAGCAAAAGAATATTCTGAAGAACACGACATAGAGAATATAGTCGTTGCTACCACTCGAGGAGAGACCGGCGTAAAAGCAGGAGAATTGTTTAATGCGTCTAAGAACGTTGTTGCTGTTACCCACTCAACCGGTTTTAGAAATGAGGGTGAACAGGAACTTAAAGAAAAAAACAAAAAGACGATGGAAGAAAATGGGGTTAAAATCTTTACCGGCCCTATGCCGTTCCATTCTTGGAACGATCATTACCGCAAGAAGAACGACTCTATAATGCCTTCGACTATAATAGCTGACACGTTAAGATTGTTTGGTCAAGGTACTAAAGTCTGCGTGGAGATAGTCTCTATGGCAACTGATGCGGGTCTTATCCCATCTGAGCCCGTTTTGGCTATTGCAGGTACAGGATATGGAGCAGATACTGTCCTACTCATCGAAGGAAAGAACAGTCGAAAATTCTTCGATATGAAAATAAAAGAAGTGATAGCAAAACCGCGTGATGTCTGATCCAAATCTACAAACTTATCAACCGTAAATATTTCCAACGATCTCCTTTTCAGCAAATATTGTCGGTGTGCCTCCGGTATGCCAGAATACCACTGAACTATCTTTCTCAATTTTACCTTTTTTTATGTAATCCAACAGCCCAGCCATAGCCTTTGCAGTGTAAGCAGGACCTAGAATGATACCTTCCTCCCGGGCAAGTTCTTTAGTTGCCTGGACAGAATCTTCATAAGGCACATCATAGCCAGGCCCATAATAATCAGTATCGACCTCTACCTCTTCAGGTTCTATGATAGGAACATCACTTCCTATTTTTTCTTTTACTTTCTCGCTCATCAATGAGACCTTCTGATGAAAATCTGATGAAAGAGGAGAGACACTAAAAGGTAGTAAATCAATATCTATATCAACTATCTTTTTACCCATCATCAGGCCAGTATAAGTTCCTCCTGTGCCGTTCGCATGAACAAGGTAATCAACTTCTTTTCCCATCTCCCTCAACTGTTCGACTAATTCTCCATATGCCCGCACGAAGCCAAGTGTTCCATTTCTGTCGAATCCTCCAGGAGGACAATCATAACATTTAAAGCCTTTTTCTTCCAACTCTTCCACACGATTTTTGCCTTTTTCGAAAGCTTTTTCCATCGCATTTTCCATATCTTTCAGGTCGTGACCTACAAAATTTATCTCCGCATCCATAAGCTTATCTAAATGAAGGTTCGCTTTGTAATCTTTAGGTTTCTCATCACACACCAGATATAAAATAGGTTCTAAATCGTATTTCCTACAGGCGGCGGTAAGTTGACGACAATGGTTAGATTGGAAACCTCCGTAAGTTATAATATAATCGCATTCTCTCTCTAATGCCTCAGCAATGATGAATTCTAATTTTCTTACTTTATTACCTCCGAATTCTGGTCCGGAAAGATCATCTCTCTTAACAAATAACTCTACACCGTATTTTTTACTCAAATTCTCCAATTTTTGCAAAGGAGTAGGATAAGACCCTATATCTACCCTTGATATATTTTTTAAAAGTTCTCTTATTATATTTTCCATGAATACCATCTAGCTTGGATATTCAAATTCGAATATTTATGAGTTCGGTGAGGAAACCTAACACTAACATGATGCTTTTGAGAGATAAAAGATAGGAAGGTTTATACAGAGGTTAAATATTTTAATTCCAAGAATCGGTGGTTAGGAAGATGGCTAAAGGCCCATTGATAACCGTTGGAGGCAAGATGGACCTGTCAGTAGATGGTTCTATTCTAAACGAGTTTATCGATATAGTTAAGGATAGATGTGGTGAAGAATCTACTATCGGCATATTACCTACTGCGAGTCAAAGACCAGAGAAAACACTCGATAGATACTCAGAAGTCTTCAAAAAAATGGGAATCGACTCGATCAGCCTTAATCCAGAAACTAGAGATGAAGCAAACAGCGAAACTATGATAGAAAAAGCACTGGAGGCAGATGCATACTTTTTCTCTGGTGGGAATCAACTCAGGATAACCACCATACTCGGAGGCAGCGCTCTCACCGAAGAGATCAGGAGGAAACATATAAGGGGGCATCCAGTCGGAGGAACAAGTGCAGGCGCAGTCTGCATGACAAATCTGATGATAGCTTACGGAGAGAGCAAAAATGCACTTATGGCAGGGGTTATCGAACTTACACACGGTCTCCATTTCCTTTCAAAGACAGTTATAGATACTCATTTTACAGCTAGGGGAAGATTTCCCAGATTGGTCCATGTAGTTGTTGAGAACCCTATAACCCTTGGGATAGGACTTGGAGAAGATACAGCAGCTATATGGAATTTTGAAGATGAAAAATTTAGAGTGGTTGGAAGTAGAAATATAATGATCGTAGACGGCCAGAATATAAAGCACACTAATGTGTCAGAGATCAGTCCAGATACTCCTCTACACGCAGAGGGTATTACTGTCCATATCCTGTCTAATGGATGTGAGTACGATTTGAAAAACAAAAAACCGATATTTCCTGAAAATAATAGTTAAGGGAAAGGATTTTTAGACCTATTTATTCCCATTTTTATTCACTATTAGTTTGACTTGATATCAGGTCTATCTTGCAGTTTCTAATTTCCTCCTCTTTCTTACTACTGAATTTGCTAGAATCACCAAAAACATCTACTAGGTGCTCAGAAGTGATATCAAGATTCGCAAAGACAACTACATCTCCCGGTCTGCTTTCTCCTAGTGCATAAGAGATCGCTTTCATGGAATCTTCAATTGTAACTGGTTCTTTCTTCATCTCCTCAGCTCCTTCTTTGAGAAGAGATATGATCTCTCCAGCCTCTCTCCCTCTTATCAGGTCGTCTTTTTCCGTAAAGATGAGTTCATCAAATTTTTCTCCGGCTACCTTTCCATTCTCAAATATATCATCATCTGTCCTATCACCGAGGCCAGTGAACACCAATATTTTCCTGTTTCCATTAGAGATATGATCAGTGAATTCACTCAAGTTTTCCAATCCATCTGGATTGTGGGCGTAATCAACCACTATATTCCTGTCTTCAACTTCAAAGACGTTCAAGCGCCCAGGAGTTGTACATTCATCCGTATGGAATTTAGCTAGTCCGTTTTTGAACTTATCAACATCTAGTCCGCTAGCGTATCCGGCGGCCATAGCGGCTAGAGTATTCTCTACGAGCATCTTTACGCCTCCTCTCAAGTACGGTAAGTCTTTAACGTTCGCTATAGTCTTCACGCTTTCATGGAGATAAGCTATAAGTTCATCTCCTTCACGAACAAAGGCTTCTCCTCCGTTCTCTATATGTTCTTTTATCAATTGATTTTTCTCTACACCGAAAAGGATAGGCGTCCCATTCGCCTTCTCTATCAGCTGTTCCGCATAATCATCGTTTCCATTGATCACGCTGTAGCCGTCTTCGTCGGTTGCCTCGACTAGCAAAGATTTGACCCAAAATATATCATCTCGATCCTCAACGCCGTTTGTACCGATGTGGTCTTTTCGTATATTCAATACTACGCTGACAGAACACTTGTCAAATCCCAATCCTCTTTTTAGCATTCCTCCTCGGGCGGTCTCTAGAACCGCATAATCCACCTCAGGATCCTGAAGTACTAGATTTGCACTCCAAGGACCTGTTGTATCTCCTTCAGCTATCTTCATCCCGTTCGACCATATACCGCCAGTAACTGCCAAACCCGTATGATGGCCCTGATTCCTGCCTAACCATTCGACCAATCTAGAGGTCGTAGTTTTTCCATTGGTTCCTGTTATCGCTACCAATGGAATTCTTCCTTCGCCTGAAGGATAAAGATGATCGATTATCTTTTTACCAACTGGTCGAGATTCTCCTGAGGTAGGAGATATATGCATCCTCAAGCCAGGACTAGCATTGATCTCAATAATTCCCCAGTTCAATTCATTTAACGGTTTTGAGATGTCATCCGCTATAAAATCTATACCCATAAGATCAAGATCGACTATCTTGCTGGTCCTTTCTAATACCCTTTTTAGAGTTGGGTGAAGATCATCGGTCCGATCCTCCGAGGTCCCTCCAGTGCTTATATTCGAGGTCTCAGTTAATTGCACAGTTTCGCCTTCTTTAGGTATATAATCGAGGCTCAGACCTTTACGTTCCAAGTTCATCATGACTTCTTCATTGAGCTTTATCTTAGTCAATATGTTATCGTGCTCGTCTCCTCTCTTGGGATCCTGATTTACCAGCTCAACGAGTTCTTTGATTGTGGAGGATCCGTCTCCTTCTACATGAGCAGGTACTTTTTTAGCTAGAGCGACAACTTCGTTATTTACTAATAAAGCCCTATAGTCATCTCCTTCTAGATATTTTTCCACCAATTGATAGTCCTCATATTCTTTAGCTAACGAATAAGCTTCTGCTAATTCATCTGGGTTTTTTAGATTTACAAATACTCCTTCTCCATGGTTTCCGCTGACCGGTTTTATAACCACAGGATATCCGATATATTCAGCTATATCTAACGCCTCTTTGAGAGAAGTCGCCACTTCTCCTCTCGGTACTGGGAGACCATGATTGTACAAGAAATCCTTACAGATATCTTTTTCTTGAGCTATTTCAGTCCCGATCAAGGAGGTCTCAGAGGTCTCTGGACCCCAGATCAACTTTCGATTTTTCCCCCACCCAAGAGAAAAGAGACTGTAATCATCATCAGCCCTTTTATAAGGAATGTCTTTACTTTTCGCAGCTTCTAATATAGCGTTAGTACTAGGTCCGATCTTTTCTTCAAGGAAAGCCTCTTCAGCCTCTTCTAAAATATTTTCTATTAAACCGCCTAAATTTTCCTCTCCAGCTAATAATTTATTCACCAGCTTCACGGACTTTTCAATTGCTAATGAGGCCAAAGACGGATATTCGTAGGATATTACAATTCTGTAGATACTGCCCTCGTCTCTTCTGCTTTTTCCAAAAGAAACTTCAGAGCCCACGCTGTTCTGGATGGAAAGAGCTACATGTTCTATAATATGTGCGGGATAGGTCCCTTCTTCCAATCTTTCCACAAATCCGCCCTCGTATCCTCTAGAGCAGGTGTGTTTTTTTATCTCTGGTAAAAGATTTACCAATTTTTTAGCGACTCCTTTGTCAGAAGGTGTCTCTACCCAATCTCCAAGGTCTATGTAAGCTTCGATTACTGGGAAAAGTGCGTGAACGTTAGGTCCTTCAAAGACTCTTTTCCTTACTAATTCTATTTTTTTGTCGACATTATCTCCGATCTTTTTTTCATCGATCATTTTCATTTTTTCTACCTCCTTTAAATATCTCGGCAATTCCTTGAATCCCTCAACTCAGTAGATAGTGTTCTAGCAAAGAACTTAGTTCACTATCCATGCGAGATCGATATTCAACCCTTCCTTCTACAACTGTCTTTATGGTGTAGTTAGGAAAATTGTATTACCGTGTTATGTTAAAACACTACTGCTATTTAAACATATCTGAAATGCGATCAAGTTTCGAAGTCTCCATCACAATATTTATAATCAGTTTTTTACTTCCAATACTATGAAAGGTCTTTTCATCGGAAGATTCCAGCCGTTCCATAAGGGGCATCTTGAAGCTGTCAAACAGATATTGGAAGAATGCAATTCGATGATTATCGGGATAGGGAGTGCTCAAGAGGAAAGAACTTCAGCAAACCCTTTATCTGGAGGGGAAAGAATCACGATGATAAAGAGGGTTATGAAAAGTAGAGATATAGAACCTGTAGAAGTCTATCCTATCCCTGATCTCAACTGTCATCCCGCTTGGCCGTATTACGTTGAAGCTATCCTTCCAACTTTTGAAAAGGTCTATGGTAATTCTGAGGTGGTTCTAGATCTTTTCGATAAGATCGGTTATGATACTGGAACTATAGAGCAGATAAAGAGGGATGAATTATCTGGAACTAAAATACGTAAGAGGATTAGAGAGGGTAGGGAATGGAAAGACCTTGTCCCTGAAGAGGTTGTCGAATATCTAGGTGATATAGATATGAAACATAGAGTTAAACCTAAAGTCGAAATAGATTCTGAGAGCGATAAAAAAGCTGCACATCTTCTCACTAAAAAGAACAAAACGATCGCTGTGGCGGAATCCTGTACTGGTGGATTGATCGCTAATAGGTTGACATCAGTTCCTGGATCTTCAAACTACTTCATGGCCGGATTCGTGACTTATAGTGATGAGGCAAAAAAGGAACTGCTTGGAGTAGATGAAAAAGTGATCATTGAAAAAGGGGCGGTGAGTCTTGAAGTTGCTAAACAGATGGCAGAGGGCGTAAGAAAGGATAGAGATACTGATATCGGTCTGTCATCTACAGGTATTGCTGGACCCGGTGGAGGGAGTGAAGAAAAACCTGTTGGTACGGTACATCTAGGACTTTCGACTGAAGAGATGACGGAAACAAGATCATTTCATTTTTCTGGAGATAGAGACGATGTAAAAGAACAAACTTCTGAAAAAGCTTTGAGATGGATAATCGAATTATTGGAAGATTAGAGAAATCATTAGATTATCATTTTGAACTATTCGCATTCCGGACAAAGCAGTCGACTATTCTCCAAGATCAGCTGTTCAGAATAAACCCCACAGCTTTCGCAGTATCCAGAGGTCTCTCTCTTCATCGATTCACTGTACTCTTGATCTTTACTAGATCCTCTGATTCTTTTGTATTCTCTAGTTATCTCGATCAAGGTGGGAGATATCTCTAGAATATCATTTTCCGTGATTATTCCGACCATTTTTCCTCCATCGACGACCGGAAGTCTCCTGATTTCGAGATCGGCCATCGTCTTAGCGGCTTCTTGTATCGGCTTGCTGCTCTCGATAGTATGTACTGGAGTCGACATTATCTCCTTCACCAAAACATTATCTGGGTCTAACCCCTCAGACACGATATCATCCACGATATCCATCTCTGTCAAAATTCCTGTGAGTTCTCCATCATTGTCGAGGACGACTAGACTGCCTGTTTTGGCTTCGCTCATCAAGTTAGCTGCCGTCCTTATATTTTCATCTTTCTTAATTATAAGAGGGCTCTCTGACATGACACTTTTGACCAGAACGTCGGAGGCTCCAAAATCTTCGTAATTTTCCATCGTTTTCGACCATTAGTTAGTAAGAGAGTTATGATATTAAATGTTTCGAAAAATATCACCTAAATTAGATTTTGAGATAAGGGGGAAAGTGTTAAATGGAATAATATTTTATATAGAATGGGTCGACTTTGAGAAGGATAAGCGATGGTGAAGGGAATATACCCCCAATCGTTGTACTTCTGCTTGTTTTACTTCTTTTGCCTGTTTTTTTATTAGAAGGTTATTTATTAATGGAAACTGCGGAGCAAATTGAGGTAGAAGATGTCTATGTGGATAACTACAAGACAGAAATAGAAGAGACTGGTGATATAACGAAAATAGAGATGGACCTTAAAATCGATATCAGGAATTCTGCTGCTAGAAATCTAAAAATCGAAAAGTTGGAATACGATTTGATGATAATGCCAGACGACGGAAGAGATATTGAGTTCGATCAAGGTGAAGTAAAAGATATAACGGTCCGTGGTGGCGACGTAACTACCATCTCTATGCCGATCGAAAATGAAGACGAAGACGATATCGGAGATATTCAAGATTATATTTTGGAGGAGGAGGGAGAGGTAGAAGCAGTAGTAGAAGTACATGTGCCTCTCTTACAGATATATGTGGACTTTCCCATAACTACTGTTTCTGAGCAGTTAGGTGAAAGCTTTGATTATGAACCGATATTAGAAAGTTATGAGATAGGGGATGAAGTAGAGGACGAAGATATTAAATTAGAAGAAAACGGACCTGACTCAGATTATGATTTGATTGTACCTTATTATATTAAGACGAATGAGAATGAATTCATCTCAGAAGATATAGAAATCGAAGTTACGATGACTGACGGTGAAAATATTGAAGAAAAAGACACTATAGACTTAGAAATCGGCGGGATTGAAGAAGGAAATTTTAAGTTCGGATTAGATGAAAATGAGACAGAGGATATATTTACAGAGGATCAAACCTTTACTTTCACTCCTGAGATAAAGTTGGAGGACTTCTCTTTCCAGCATGATCCCCATGAGGTAGACTCCCAAGCCACCTTGGAAAAATATGAAATAGGGGATGAAGTAGAGGGCGAGAATGTGACTTTAGTAGGGGATGAAGAGGATAATGATCAATTACTGAAAGTTCCATACAATATTGAAACAGCGGAGAGCGAATATTTTGAAGGTGAGGCAGAGGTCAAAATTACTATGACCGATAGGGAAGATATAGAAGACAGCGACTCAATAGATTTAGAAATCGGCGAATCCGACAAAGGGAACTTTATCTTCAGACTAGATGAAGATGAGACAGAGGAAGTATTTACAGAAGACCAAACATTCACTTTCACCCCTGAAATCAAATGGGAGGACTTCTCCTTCCAGCTAGACTCTTATGAAGTAGACTCTCCAGCCGCTTTAGAAGAGTACGAGGTAGATAGTGAAAACTCCACATTAGAGGAAGCGGGAGATAATTTTGAATCAGAATATATTTTAAAGACCCCATATGAGATAAAGACAAACGAAACCGAACTTATATCCGAGGATATGACTATAACTCCCATCATGACCGACGATAATGATATATATTCTGAAGATAACATAACATTTGAAATTGGCGATGATAAAGAAGGATATATTATATTTGAGTTGGAAGATGAGGATATAGAGCAATTACTGAACCACACCCAGACAATTGATTTTTCTTCTGAGATCGATTCTGAGGAAGATATCTCAATCCAGCGAGAGCACGACACTGTAAAATCCCAAGCGATGTTAGTCAAGTATGAGATATATGGCGAAGCAGCTGAATTGAATGAAAGTAAAAATCATTTAGAGGTCCCATATCATATAGAAACAAATGAGACCGCTTTTTTTGAAGAGGGAGGAAATATTTCAGTTACTACCATGATGGAAAGTGAAGACGAAAATATCACTTCGAGCACTTACTTCGAGATAGAGGTAGGCGATGGAAAAATAGAGAACCTTACATTCGACTTGACCGAAGAAGAGGTACAGGAATTAGCAGAAGAGGATAAGACGCTACAATTTACCTCCGATGTTGAAAGAGAGAGGATTTCCTTCGAATATGATCATCCCGACGTTGAGTGGGATCCTGATGGAGATCAACATCAGCAGGAAATTGAAGAGAACATAGAAAAGATTAGTTTTACTAACGACCGCTCATTTGATGAAAAAGAGTTTGCTTTCGATGAAATCATAGTCTTGAACAATGAAAAAATTGGAGAAACCGACGGAGTAAGGATGAAAATAGAGTACTATAGGAATATCATATTCAACCCGCGCCATTGAATCTGAACTTTCGCTATGATTTTTCTAAAAAAGAAAGAGACATCAAAAATATTTATATGCCCTCCCAGATATCTCTCTGAATAATATGAGATTTGAACTCGAGACTACTTTAACTTTCAGTGATGGGATAGAGGATGCTGAAGATGATGTAGAACGTATTATCTCAAAAGCTAATAACGATCTTTTAAGGCGGGGTGTTCCTGAAGAAGTAGATGACGGTGGGGCAAAGGTACAGGAATTCTCGATTGAAGAAAATAAGTTGATATTGAAGGTTGTGTCTGACAGGTACGTTAGAGCTCATGATGCAGTTTTGAGGTTGAAAAAAACGCTAAATCAAGAACTCGGCCCCGAATATCATGTTGGGATTAGAAAGATTACGATAGATCATTATATAATTCAATTTGAGCTAGATAAAGAGGCAAAAGAAGACATCAGTTTGCCTTATGTTGACAATATAGAGATAGAAGGGAAGAATTGCGAGTTGAACATATCAGGACTAACTGAAGATGAACTATCTAAGAATTATGTAGATAGGATCATAAATAGAGTTGAAGAAAAGGTCGAGGCACAATATTACGAAGGGAAAGAAGAGATGTGGGATCTTCTCTGGAAGTCCGAAGAAAAGAAGATGGTTTGGGAAAAGGACCCTACGGAAGTGATGGAGGAAAAAGGTTGGATCAAGAGAGGACCTACTCAAGGTAAATGGTTTTACAGACCTAAAGCAGCGAAGATCCTCAAAACTTTAGAGAATATAGTTATTGAAGAGGTTTTAAAACCTCTTGGCTTTCAAGAAATTATCGAATCCATGATGGTTCCTTTCGATGTCTGGATAGATACGGGACATATGGAAGGCATACCCAACGAAGCATATTATGTCTCTGAACCTGTCACTAGAAATCCTGAGGAATGGGAGGAAATTATTGATGAGATAAAGATTACTCAGGAAGTACCCTTAGAGAAACTCGAGAAGATGACTGAAACTCCGAGGGCAGGTATATGTTATGCTCAATGTCCAGTGATTTACTGGTCCTTTAGGAATGAAACGATTAGTGATGACAGTTTGCCAGTTCTTTTATATGAAAATACAGTCCCAAGTACTAGATATGAATCCGGAGGTCGTCACGGTATAGAAAGAGTAGATGAATTCCATCGGATTGAACCTGTATATATAGGAACGAAAGAGCAATTGATAGAGTTGAAGGAAGATCTACTCGACAGGTACAAGCACGTCTTCGATGATGTTTTAGATATAGAATGGAGGATGGCTAAAGTGGAGCCATTTTATCTTCAACAGGCCGGAGGTAAAAAGAAAGAAGAAGAGGCAGATCTAGGAACTATAGATTTCGAGGCGTATCTACCTTATAGGGGGACTAGAGAGGATAGCGAGTGGTTGGAGTTTGGAAATCTATCTATATTTAGGAAATATACGGAAACTTTCAATATCAAAAGTCAGACCAAGAAACTACTCTCAGGATGCACCGGTATCGGTATAGAGAGATGGGCTACAGCTTTCCTCGCTCAAAAAGGTCTTGATCCTGAAGATTGGCCAAATAATTTCAAAAGTTACTTCGGTGAGATGCCAAAGGGATTTGATTTATTATAAGGAGATCTTTTTAACATAATTGTTTTCAAAGTTTAGAGCATCATAAACTAAATAAAACCAAAAAGTAGTTATAACATCTATAAATCTCAACATGTCAAGTGAGAACGATGGCTAAAAAATCCAGGCGTGCAGGCAGACGTGTAAAAGATA
>Ga0207421_10004820_pt1 | contig 15367 bp, 13 predicted proteins | sample SodLakKL_010_SED_4_FD_187542 | JGI IMG/M metagenome (GOLD analysis project Ga0207421, IMG submission 187542) | Alkaline sediment microbial communities from Lake Tanatar, Kulunda Steppe, Russia - 8KL_010_SED (SPAdes) (version 2) | ecosystem: Environmental > Aquatic > Non-marine Saline and...
CAACATAACTGTTCCCGGTGATCACCGGACTATTCAGGAGGCTATCGATGGCGCAGAAGATGGTGACGAAATCCTGGTTGACCCAGGGGTTTATTATGAGCAGATTGATTTTTTGGGCAAGGATATAACTGTGCGCAGTTCTGATCCTGATGACCCGGAAGTAGTTGCAGAAACGATAATCGATGGTCGGAAACGGGGTTCAGTGGTCACTTTCCAAAACGGTGAAAGTAACGATGCTGTTTTAAAAGGGTTTACGATAACCAGTGGGACTGGAAGCAGGAAGTCAGTGACCTACGAGGAAGCAGGGGAGACGATTACCGAAGAAGGTTTTTACGGCGGTGGAGTTTTTATTGCGGGCAGCAGTTCACCGACGATCACCCAAAATGTAATTGCCAACAATAATGCTGATCTTGACGGCGGCGGCATTGCAGTCCTCGAAGGGTCCAACCCTTTAATTAACGATAATACTATAGAAAACAACCAGTCGACCAGTGGTGGGGGAATTACTGTATTGGAATCTAATCCGATCATTGAAAATAATATAATTCAGGAGAATGATGCTGAATATCTTGGCGCGGGTATTTTAGTGGACTATGATTCTTCACCCAGTATTAGCGGTAATGATCTTAACAATAACAGTGGGACCAGTGGTGGTGCTATAGCTGTGTGGAGCGCAGATCCGCTGATTTCTGAAAATACTTTGCACCGGAACAAAGCTATCTGGTTCGGTGGAGGTATTGCTGTTTTTGGCGGCAGTGCTAATATTGATAGCAATGATATTTCCAGGAATACGGCTGAAAATAACGGGGGGGGGATCGCTGTCAGTGAAGGCGGTAATCCTGATATTAGCAATAACACAATCATGAAAAACTACACCGAAGAAAATGGTGGTGGCATAGCAATCCTGGAAGGTTCAGAACCGGTAGTTTTTAATAATACGATTACAGATAACGCTGTTTTGTATGGTGGTGGTGGTATCTATGTTAAAGGATCTTCGCCAACTATCGATGATAATACAGTCTCTGGTAACCTGGTCCAGCAGGACGGAGGAGGTATTGCTGTTTTGGAAAATTCTACAGCCAGCTTAGCCGGTAATATTATTGATGATAATGGAGCCGGAAGAGCCGGTGGAGGCCTTGTTCTCGCCGGTGAATCCACGCTGGTTTTTAATGACAATACAGTCTCTGATAATAGGGCACTGACCGGTGGGGGCATTATAGTGCAAACCTCAACTATTGAGATGGAACGAAATATTATCTCCGGTAACCAGGCAGGCTCTCAGTCGGGTGGAGGTATTATTCTGGTTGCCAATTCAACAGCGACCGTAACAAACAATGAGTTTATAGAAAATATTGCCCATGAAACAGGTGGAGCTTTAGTGGCTTTCGAACAATCAACCGTTACTCTTAGTGAAAATGTTTTTATCAGAAATGAAGCTGAATTAGCCGGAGCCTTTATCGGTTATGGCGATGCAAGTATAGAATTAAACGATCCGGATGATAACACATATGAAGATAATGTACCTGATGACATAGACCCTGACCAGGAAGCGCCTGATGACACAGAACCTGACCTTGAAGAGGATGAGAATGATTAAAGTAGAGTGAGTAACAAAATTGCTCGGTAATGGTAATGTTTAACAGCCTGCCCTGGTGGCAGGCTGTTATTTTAAGGTGTGATCGGTGGATGAATGGGTTAATTTATTTAGACAGGGTTGGATTAAACAGCCAGGACTATTGTCCAAAAGGGTAGATCATTCAGTGAAATATGTTATAATGTTTATATACTTACTGGTATAAGGTAATAGAGGTGTCCCAAAAATGGCTGGTCTATATGAAACAGACACTTTGATTATTGGTTATGAAATAGTGAAGCAGGCAGGGGTATTGGCTTTACGGGTGATCCCTTTGCTCATTGCCGCAGTTTTTCTTGCTGAATCAGCCAGGCTCTGGCTGGGTAATGAAAAACTACGACTTTACATGGTAGGTCGGCATCCCTGGATGGGCCGCTTGCGGGCAGTGGTATTAGGGGCAGTCCTGCCCTTTTGTGAATGTGGTGCGTTTCCGATTATGCTAGGTTTGATACGGGCCGGTGTGCCAACCGGCGCAGTATTAACATTTTTCCTGGTCAGCCCGGTGGTCAGTATGCCGGCTTTCGTGCTCCTGATCGGGGTCTTTGGCCTTCCGCTGGCTCTAATTTACCTGATCATTACTTCCGGTTCTGCCCTGGTGGCCAGCTTTTTGATCGAGTCCGCCGGCAGACGCTGGGGTATGTTTAAAGAAGGCGTAGCCGTTAATGAAGAAAAAGAGAAGAGAACCGGCCTGGCTATGGCTGGTCATGATTCCTCATGTGAAACAGCAGTAAATGGTTCTTGCTGTAATGAAACAGCAGGGCATTCAAAACAGGGCGATCATACACCGGCCGCTGTAGCTGACCAGGCCTGGGAACACACGGTTAAGCTGCTTAAAAGAATCACCCCTTATGTGGTTGCTGTAATCCTGCTCTCCTCGCTGCTGACCAATCTTGTGCCGCAGGATTTGATCCAACGGACCCTTGAAGCGGGGGCGCCTTTTGATATCTTAATCGGAGCCCTGGCTGGTATACCGGTCTACAGCGGAGATTGCGCAATGATTGCCCTGGTGGCTCCATTGATTGGCGCCACCGGTGCTGTGGGAGCCGGCATAGCTTTTATCATTTCCGGATCGGGAACCAGTATCAACGGAATCATTTTCATGAGTTCGATTTTTAAGAAGCGTTTTCTGGCGCTTTATGTCTTTACGGTGTTTTGTATAGCATTGATCGTTGGCTACCTGATTTCCACTTTATTGGCCCTGGGCATTGTCTGATTTGTTTGAGTTGGCAATTACCAGGCAGTAATTTGCAATTATCGATTCTGAATGCTTTTCAGTCACATAAGTAACAAGATAGGGGTGAGTTTTATATATATTGAAGATATCAGTCCGTTTGTTTTTGAGATAGGTCCGCTCGCTGTTCGCTGGTATGGTTTAATGTTCGCTATTTCCTTTTTAGTGGGTTTTTATTACCTGCGGAAAAACGGTATGGAGAAAGGATTCACTGAAGACACGATTTTTACTCTGTTTATGATTGTAGTTGTTTCGCTTATGGTCGGAGCCAGGGCAGTATTTGTCCTTACTAATTGGTCATATTTTATGGAAAACCCGGATCTGATTATCCGTATCGACCAGGGCGGCCTTGCTTTTCATGGCGGGCTGCTGGGAGGATTATTGAGCAGCTGGTTATATTGCCGTTTAAAAAAACTAAACTGGTGGACCCTGGCTGACCTGTCTGTGCCGGGAGTTGCTGCTGGTTATGCCCTGGTGCGCATTGCCAATATTTTTAATCAGGAAATTCTCGGTCGTGAGGCAGTTATGTTCTTTTTTGAGAGGCATCCGACCCAAATCTATGGCTCTTTAATTGGTATAAGCCTTCTCTTGCTCCATAATTATCTGGCCCGTCGGGGGCGCCCTAGCCCTGGTTATCTTTTCTGGAATTTTGTGCTGGGCTATACCCTGCTGCGTGGCTTGATAGAAGAAACATTCCGCTTAAACCCACTGCCTGTCTGGGGGTATATCAATGAAGTATGGGGTGTCGGATTTTTTACCACTGTTCATCTTTTTACTCCCCCGATCATTGTGCTTTGTCTTTTTATGCTCTGGAAGGTTAACCGCAGCCAGTCAGCCCCTTGATCTTTTGTAAATTTAGAATTATAATATTGATAACCATTATTAAATTGCAATATTATAATGATCGGTTGTTTTAAAAATTAATTTAGCAGTTTTACTGATTATAGAAGGAAGGTATCGGATATGACTAGAGCGGTATGGAAAGATACAGTTTTGGCACAAAGTGAGGACACGATTCTTGTAGAGGGCAATCACTATTTCCCGCCTGCAGATATAAAGAAAGAATATCTGGTGGAAAGTGATCACAAAACAACCTGTCCATGGAAAGGTTTGGCTCACTACTACCATCTTCAAGTGGCAGGCGAAAAAAATGAAAATGCTGTTTGGGCCTACCTGGACCCCAAAGAAAAGGCACGGCATTTAACCGGCTACTTTGCTTTTGGAAAGGATGTTAAAGTTGAATAATAAGTATAGCTTTGCGATAACAATCTTGCTCTTCGGATTGTTGACGACAAATGCCGGTTGTGGAACAGGGAGTGCAGAAGCTGAACCGGAAGAACCTGAAGCAGTAGATGAGCTGCAAGATTGTGGAGATCTTCAAGAAGCCGAGCAAGTTGAGGTTGAGGTTGAGATAGGGAAAGAAGGTGAGGAAATGGACGAATTGCGCGATAGCCTTACTGAAATGCAGTATAAAGTGACTCAGGAGGACGGCACTGAGCCTCCTTTTGAAAATAAATACTGGGATCACAAAGAAGAAGGGATTTACGTAGATATAGTTTCCGGTGAGCCGCTTTTTAGCTCGATGGATAAGTTTGATTCAGGAACCGGATGGCCAAGCTATACCCGGCCAATTTATGAGGATAGTATTATTGAAAAAAAAGATTTAAGCTTTGGTGTGGAGCGGACAGAAGTGCGCAGCAAGGAAGCAGATTCCCATCTGGGCCACCTTTTTGAAGACGGACCCGAACCAACAGGCTTGCGTTACTGCATTAACTCGGCTGCGTTGGATTTTATCCCTAAAGAGGATCTTGAAGAAAAAGGTTATGGGAAGTATCTTGAGCTTTTTGATGAATAATAAGCGGGGGAACTTTACGAAACTGCAGAACCTGCACAGCAACTAATAGCAGCCTGGTTATAATAATAAGTGAGGGTATCTCTCTATACAGGGAATACCCTCTTTTGTTTCCCCAAAAATCACATTTCATAGAATAATAGATTTAACCGTTTTTTGCGCAGAGCATTTTGCCTAAAAACAGGCTGAAAAGCGCTGCAGCTGCTGAGGTGTAAAAAGGAAATATAGCCGTTTGATACTGCCATATTAACCCGCTTAAAGGCGGCATTAAGAATACTCCAAGTGAGTAAGTGGCAAAAAATAACCCGATTGCCCGACCCCGCCAGGCTGGTTGGGAGTCATTCATGACTATGCTGAGCATGCCTTGGAATAAGAGGCCAAAACCAATACCATAGATTATTAAGGCGATAAAAAGGCCGGTCATGTTGTTCAAAGTAGCTGCCAGGATTAAGGAAAAACAGAGGGACAGCAATCCAAAGGTGCATCCCCGCAGGTCTCCGTTTATCAATGGTTTTAAGATCCTGGGCCAACTAATCTGAACGATGATTGCTGTCAGGGCGAATGCTGTAAACAACATGCCGGTTTGAGCATGATCTAAACCCACTAACTTGGCTCGGGTAGGCAGAAACGAGGCTAGTGTGCCGGTGGATCCCATCGTGCCCAGGGCAAAGATGAACGCCCCCTGGAGGTTTGGTCTGGCCAGGATCTGCATAAAAGAGATCGGGACTGATTTAGATTGAGGAGGTTTTCCTGACTGATTTCTAAGCAGTCCAAATGCAGTTATTGTTGCTGCAGAGATAAGACCTGTTAGGCCATAGTATACCATGTGATAGCCGTATAAATTTGCGGTTATTCCAGCAGCCAGCGGGCCGGTTACAGCTGCCAGGCCGATTGTGGCCCCGAAGATTGAAAGGAGCAGAGCCTGAAATGAATCTTTCTCATTTTCCATGGTCAGGCTGGCCAGGGTGGCAGGCACCAATAAGCCACCCAGGAATCCGTGTCCTGCCCTGATTAAAATGAGGTGATAAGCGCTCCCGGCCAGAGTGTAGAGGAATAAAGCCAAGGCAGCACCGACCAGGCCAAAAAGCAGGGGCGGTTTCCAGCTGTTTTTATCGATAATCGTGCCGCTGACAAAATTGCCGACTATATTAAAAAGTGAATATGATCCAACAACCAGGCCGAGGATAAAGGGGGTTGCTCCCAGAGACATAGTGTAAGGAGCCAGCACCGGCATTTGAGCATGGGTGTCAAAGAAAGCGCTGAAAACGATCAGAAAAATTGACATCAGAAAAAAAAATTTTCCCTTTGATCTTGCTTCAAAGTATATTTCTCTGAGATTACTAAATCTTGTTCCTTGTTTTTCTGATTTTTTTTTAGACACGACCAAGCCTCCTTATTAATGCTATGTTCCTTAATGACATTATACCTTCTTTGGACAAAAAAATAATCCTGCCCGGGCGATCTAAGGATGGCTTTGAATACGCGTGTTGACACGATCAATAGAAGATGCTATATTTCTATTGTTAGAATAAACTAACAAGAGGTCTTTGCTTTTTACCGGCCGCATGACTTTGCTGAGCATTATGGAAAAGGAAGTGATTATTCTGTTTTCTTCTTTACAGGTTACTTCTTCGCTGCAGGATTATCTGGAGGTTATACTTAACCTTTTAAAGGAAAAAAAGACAGCCCGGGTGACCGATATAGCTGATCGTTTAAATATCGCGAAGCCCAGTGTCATTCAAGCCCTCACCCTGCTAAAAGAGAAGGGCTTGATCAAGCAGGATCCTTATGGACCGGTTGAATTAACCGAAGAGGGACGGCGGTATGCCTTAAAAATTCGCCACCGGCATAAAGTAATATATGGATTTTTAACCCAGGTTCTCGGTGTTTCTCCGGTTGCAGCCGAAAAAGACGCTTGTTTGATGGAGCATGATTTAAGTAAGGAATCTTTTGAGCGCCTGCTGGAATATTTGCAGGAGCAGAAAATTGATGCTGGCTTGAAAAAAGAAATCGACTGGATTGATGAATCCCTGTGATACTTACCTGACCAAGCAATGCTCATTTTTGAATATATCTTCAGATTCAGCTGCAAGATTATTCTTTAATAATAAGGATGTTCTTTATATTTAAGATCGAGAAGTAAACTACTCCCAAATATTATCAAGTAATAAAGAAAGCTGGCTGCAGAAGTTTGACAAGCTAGCGCTGAGCTTAAAGCAGCAGGCGCCTTTTAAGTCGCTTCAGGCGGTGTTGTAAGGCCTCAGGACTTAGTTCATTGGTCCTGTTAAAGTATGCAGCCTGGTTGATTTTTACCACTGCTAAAGCTTTTTCAGTCAATTCTAAAGCCATGCGAAATTCCTTACAGCGATGTTCGTAATACTTGGCCAGCTCGATATAAGTTTTTGGGTTGGCCAGATTATTTGTTACGGATTCCTGCCAAATTGATACAGCTTCTTCCAATTTGCCCTGCCTCTTGTAATGAAAAGACAGCTCCAGGGCTGCTTCTTCGGCCCAGGGATCTGTTCTGCTCTTTAAAGCTTCGCGCAGGTAGCCTATACCTTCACTGCTGCGGCCTGCTTCCAGGCAGAGGCATCCTAAAGAAATTGCTTCAGCAGGGTGTTCGATCAGTTTACCGGATGAAGTATTAAAAATCCTTTCTAAGAGTGTGACCATCGAAAGGATATCAAGGGCATTGTGTTGGAATACTTTTTTAATAAGGTCGGTTTTGCCCCGGCGCAGGTAATCGAAATAGACGGCCGGAATTTCAGATCCCGGAATATCATCACCACGTTTTAAATCCAGTAAAGTTTCTTCCAGGGATTGCAAAGAACGGGAAGGCAGTCGCTTTTTCCAGAGGGCACGCGCGCATTGCAGCAGGTCAAGGTGCTGGGCCGGTTCAATCCTTTTCAGGCCGGAAAGCATCTGGCGGGTCTGCAGCAGCGGCAAATCGAAAAGTTTGCCGTTAAATGTAACCATGATTGGGAAATTTGCAGCAACATTGTTGATGTGCTTTAAAATTGCTCTTTCCTCGGAAGGGCGGCGTAGGAAATACTGGCGCAGTCTAAACTGGTTGTCTTCAAACCAACCCAGGCCGATTAGAAAAGCCCAGGTGCCGGTTCCGCCGGAGAGGCCGGTGGTTTCAATATCTAAAAAAAGGGAATGGTAAGGGTTGAAATCCACGAGGCCGCTGTTCCGGGCAGGTAGAGCCAGTTCCGGCCCCCAGCAGGAAAGTATGCCATCAAGACTGCTGCTGCCATGCCGGTGTGCGAGGGGGAGCTCTTGTTCACGCATGTAGCATCGCCCGAAATCGGTTTCGTCTTCACGTCCCTGGCCGGGGAAAAGGTCATTAATACTGCTTTTTTCATGGTCTTCAGCAACCTGCCGTCCGGTTTTGATTTCACCGGTTTGGTGCAGAGAGGATAATCTTGAATTTAAATCCCGCTTCACCCGAGGATCACCTCGATTAGATGAAGGACTTTTTTCTTGCTGGATTCTCCGTCCTGACTGGTTGGTCCGATGCAGGAAGGGCAGCCATCAATACACTTGCAGTCAGTAATGACTTTGCGGGCAGCGGCGAAAATCTCCTTGTAACTGCGATATATTTCAGCACTGTAGCCGACTCCGCCGGGGAAGTTATCATATAAGTAAAGAGTGGGCAGTTCAGTGAAAGGCGCTTTAACCTGGCTGACTGCGCGCAGATCACGCGGGTCACCCATTAGGAAAAATGCTGCCACCTGGGGTATCAGGTTAGCCAGGCTGATCAATCCCGACTGGATCTCCGAAAGGGTCATGTTTCCGTATGCTGCCGGGGTGAAAGAAATCCAAAATGCGGTGGTGTGCATTTCTGTTTCCGGTAGATCCACCGGCCCGGCGCCCAGGTTTTCATGGGTATTAAAGCGGATTTTTTTGAACATAGAAACCAGGGCGTTGATGCGTACATCTCCCCAGGCCCGGTTTATTTTGCCCTCTTCCTGTTCGAAAATATCCAGTGTCTTTAAATCAACTGAGAGGTTGGCATCGGTAAAATAATTTACGTCCACCAGGCGAACGTAAGCTTTTTTCTCATCAAAATCAAGTTTTTCGACCTGGAATTGCTTTCCGCCGTGCATGTAGATTGCCTCTTCATGCACCAGCATCGGAGCGCTGAAGCGGTCGACTTCGCCAATTACCCGGGGATGCGGCCCGGTGTTATCGATGATTACCACGTTTTCACGAGTTGCGCTGCGCAGGCTGATTTCCTCTGCCGGATAGGTGTCTTCCATCCAATGATAACGGCTATCACTGAGGTAGAGAACATCTTCTTCTACCAGGAAATTCAGGATTGCCGTAATTTCAGCACTGCCGAACTTCTCCCCCTGATCAAAGGGCAGTTCAAAAGCAGCACAGCGGACATGATTAGTGAGTATGATCAGGTTGTCGGGGTCAGCCAGGGCCCGTTCAGGAGTGCGCCCGAAAAAATAATCGGGGTTAGCCACAATATACTGGTTGAGCGGTTCGCTGTTTGCGATTAGCAAAGCCAGGGAAGTGCCGCTGCGCCGTCCGGAACGTCCGGCTTGCTGCCAGGTGCTTGCAATGCTGCCCGGATAACTGGTCATCAGGCAGGCATCAAGAGCTCCGATATCTATGCCCAGCTCGAGGGCATTGGTGCTGATTACGCCCTTAATTGTTCCGGCCCGCAGGCCCTCTTCAATGGCTCTCCTTTCCCGGGGCAGGTAACCACCCCGATAGCCCCTGATACTGCTTTCTTCGCCGGGTCTTTTCTTGATGCCCTGGCGCAGATAGGTGAGGAGGATTTCCACCCCTAAACGGCTGCGGGTAAAGATGATAGTTTGTATCTCCTTGCTGATTAATTCGCTGGCTACACGCTGTGCTTCTAATAAAGAACTTCGCCTCAGGCCAAGTTCGGGGTTGATCATAGGCGGGTTATAAAAAACAAAATGTTTTTCGGCCTGTGGGGAGCCATTTTCGTTAATAACCTGCAGGGGCTCCTCGATCAACATCCCGGCCAGTTCGCCGGGGTTGGCAATAGTGGCCGAGCAAAGAATAAACTTGGGATCTGAACCATAAAAAGCGCAAATGCGTTTCAATCTGCGGATCACGTTAGCTACGTGACTGCCGAAAACGCCCCGGTACTGGTGCATTTCATCGATTACAATATATTGCAGGTTTTGAAAAAGTTGAATCCACTTGGTGTGGTGAGGCAGGATTGCTGAATGGAGCATATCCGGATTGGTAACTACAATATGGCCATTGCGGCGAATTCCCTGGCGAAGGCCGGGTTCGGTATCTCCATCATAAGTCTGACAGTGCAGCGGGGTATCTAAGTCTGCGGTCAGGTCACGCAGCTCGGTAACCTGGTCCTGGGCTAGTGCCTTGGTCGGGAAGAGAAAGAGAGCCCGGCTTGATTGATCTTTGATCAGGGAATTGACTACAGGCAGGTTGTAACAAAGGGTTTTTCCCGAAGCAGTCGGAGTGACTACTACCACATTGTTATTGTTAAGCACAGCGTCAACTGCTTTTGCCTGGTGGCTGTATAGTTTTTCAATGCCGCGCCGTTTCAGGGCTTTGTGAAGCTGTGGTCCAAGGTGACTGGGAAAGTCAGAAAAGTTACCTTCTGATGCAGGGACAGTTTCCCATCGGGTTACGTTACTCATGAATGCTGGGTCATCCTGCCACTGCTGCAGTAGTTCGTTAAGTTTTGGCATAAAGTTTTATTCCGCCTTAAACATTAGTTTGTTTTACTACTATATTCGTCATGGAAATCAAAATATCCTACCATTTTATGAAACCTTTTATATGGTAAAGGATTTATTTGTACCGTTAGCGAATTATATTTGCACAGGTTAATTATAGCATTGATTAAATATTTATTAAGGTAAAAAATAAGTCAAAAGTTTAGGGAGGTGTTTTTTTGGGTCACCTGGCAGGTGGTAAAGAAGAAGCTTACCAGGCTCTGGCGGAAAGGTTAAGCCGATTTCCGGTGGGGGTTGTAATCAACGAAACTTTAATGGAAATACTTATGCTGCTTTATGCAGAAAATGAGGCAGAAGTGGGCAGCAAGTTTCCTCTCAAGCCTCGGCCGTTGGAAAAAATCAGGGAACTGACCGGGATGGCGGATCGCGAATTGACTAATCTGCTGGATGGTATGGCTAAAAAGGGCCTGGTTGTCGATATCCCTCGCAAAGGAACGACATACTACATGCTTTCGCCTGTGGTTGTCGGTTTTTTTGAGTACAGCATGATGCGCGCGGATGGCGCCAATGTAAAAGAACTTGCAGCACTGTATGAACAATATTTTCAGATTCCTGAAGTAGCGGAAGAAATTTTTGGTACGGAACCAAAAATGTTTCGCGCTTTGATATATGAGCATTATATCCCGGAATTGGTGCAGACCGAGGTTCTCGACTATGAAAAGGCCGAGGCAATTATTCGCCAATCCGCTGGCGGCGGTTTATCCATTTGTGCCTGCCGGCACAAGGCCAGTCATTTGGGCCATCCCTGCCGGTTTCCGATGGAGGATATTTGCACTTCGCTGGGACGCCCGGCGGAGTGGCTGCTGCGGCATGGTTTTGCCCGCAAAGCTTCTGTGGATGAACTGCTCAGTAATCTCGAACGCAGCCATAAACTAGGTTTGGTCCTGACCTGTGACAATGTCATTGATGAACCAGCTTACATGTGTCATTGCTGCGGTTGCTGCTGCGGGCCACTGCAGGCTATTAAGGATCACCGGGTGCAGGGTGTGCAGCCCAGCAATTTTATTCCGTTAATTGATCCGGAATCCTGCATTAACTGTGAAACCTGTGTTGATTTGTGTCATATTGATGCTTTAAAAGCATCCCCGGAAGCAGAACCGGTTTTGGACGAAAGCTTATGTATCGGCTGTGGGGTTTGTGCCACGGCTTGTCCCGGTGATGCTTTAAAGATGGTTCGCCGGGCAGAAATTTATGTCCCGCCGCAGAACAAAATGGCCCAGTTGACTCACATAGCTTTAGAAAGAAACCGTACTTAGAAAAAACAAAGAGGAGGTCACTAAAATGCGCAAAGGTTGTCCTTATGGAAGCCACCGGGTGATTGAGCCAGAAGGGTTACTTCCCCAACCGGCCTGGAAGATAGACAATGATATGGAGATTTATGATAATGAAGTCCTGATCGATGTTGAAGTTTTAAATGTTGATTCGGCAAGTTTTACCCAGATCGAGGAAAAAGCCGGTGGAGACGAGGTTCGAATCGCTGAGGTTATGACCGGGATAGTCAAAGACAGGGGTAAACATCATAACCCGGTGACCGGTTCCGGGGGGATGCTGATCGGCCGGGTCGGAAAAATCGGACCTGCCCTGGAAGGGAAAACCCCCCTGAAAATCGGTGATCGGTTAGCTACCCTGGTCTCTCTATCGTTAACCCCGCTGAGGATTGACCAAATTAAAAAAATACACAGGGAAATCGATCAGGTGGAAATTGAGGGCAAAGCAATCCTTTTTGAAAGCGGAATTTATGCTGTCCTGCCTGAGGATTTGCCGCAAACCCTTGCTCTGGCTGTGCTTGATGTAGCCGGGGCTGCGGCCCAGACGGCTAAACTGGTCAGGCCGGGTGACAAAGTGGTTATAATCGGAGCCGGAGGGAAATCAGGCCTGTTATGCCTGCATGAAGCTAGAAAACGGGCCGGAGTGACCGGCCAGGTTATAGGAGTTGCCCCCCGGGAAGCAAGTAAAAAACGGGCTGAATCGACCGGTTACTGCGACCAGGTTGTGATTGCCGATGCAGCTGATGCACTTGATGTAATGAAGAAGGTGGAAGAAGCAACCGGTGGAGCGATGGCGGATCTAACGATTAACTGTGTAAACATCCCCAACACAGAACTATCTTCGATTTTAGCGACCCGGGACGGTGGTCAAGTATACTTTTTCAGCATGGCAACCAGTTTCACATCTGCTGCTTTAGGTGCCGAAGGAGTAGGTAAAGATTTAGACATGATTATTGGTAACGGCTATACCCGGGATCATGATCAGATTTCATTACATATTATGCGTGAAAGCCCTGTTTTGAGAAAAATCTTCGAAGAGCTGTACACTTAAAATATATTAAAGGGGTGATTTAAATGCAGGAGAAGCCAAAATTAAATCTTGATAAATCAATGGCAATGTTTGAGGAAGCAAAGCGCATTTCTCCCGGCGGAGTGATGGGCATCAGGCGTCCTTACAATTTTGTTGAAGGAGAATACCCGATCTATTTAAACCATGGCTATAATGGTCATATTGTCGATGTGGACGGTAATGACTATATTGACATGCTTTGTGCTTACGGCCCAATTATTCTCGGCTATAACGAACCGGAGATTAACCAGGCTGTAATCGAACAGATGGAAAAAGGTTTTTGTTTTTCCCTGGTTCAGCAGATCCAAAATGAATTAATCAAGCGAGTTATCAATATTGTCCCATCAGCTGAAATGGCTCTGCTGGTTAAAACCGGTTCTGATGCTACCAGTGTGGCTGTCAGGCTGGCCCGCGGTTACAGTGGTAAAGATAAAATTTTGCGCCATGGCTATCATGGCTGGCACGATTGGTGCGTGGAAGTCCCGGGCGGCGTGCCTACAGCCATCCAGGAGCTAACCCTGGAATTCCCTTACGGTGACCTGGAAGCTCTTGAAAAATTGCTTAAAGAAAATAAGGATCAGGTAGCTGCAATAATGATCACCCCAATCGGGCACCCTCTTGGTCAGCCGGTTAGTGCTCCTCCGGAAGGTTACCTGGAGGGAGTGCGCTCACTGGCCGATCAATATGGAGTGGTTCTCATATTTGATGAAATCCGCACTGGTTTCCGGGTTGCTATGGGCGGGGCCCAGGAGCGTTATGGAGTTACTCCGGATATGACCACTATTGGTAAAGCGATGGCTAATGGCTACGCGATTAGCGCTTGTGTAGGAAAATCAGAAATCATGAAGGTGGCCGAAAAGGATGTTTTTATCAGCTCAACCTTCTTTCCCAACAGCCTGGAGATGGCTGCTTCTATGAAGTGCATTGATATCCTGGAACGGGAGAAAGTGCTTGATAATATTTGGGAGCGCGGCAGCAAGTTCCTCGTGCGCCTGAAAAAGATTGTTGCTGATTCGGGCGTGCCCGCTACCGTATCCGGTATACCACCGATGCCTTTTGTTACTTTTGATAAAACTGACCATCAATATAAGCAGCGCCGGACCCGTTTTTATACCGAAACAATCAGGCGAGGCCTGTTTATCCAGCCCTATCACCACTGGTACATTTCTTACCGTCATACAGACGAGGACCTTGATTATGCACTGCAGGTTATAGAAGAGTCCTTGGCAGTGATCAGCAAGATCTATTAAGCCTATTGCCCGGGGAGGTGTTTTGAAATGGATAAAGCAATGCTGCGGGTTCGGATCAGTGAACAAGATGTTCATTATGGTGGCGGTTTAGTTGACGGGGCCCTGGTAGTTAAATTATTTGGCGATGTGGCCACAGAGCTGTTAATCCGCCATGACGGAGATGAAGGACTCTTTGTCGCTTACGATTCAGTTGAATTTAAAGATCAGGTCTGTGCCGGCGATTTTCTGGAAGTGGTTGGCTGGATCGATAAGGTGGGCAATACTTCCCGTCACATGCAGTTCGAGGCACACAAGATTATTTCTAATGCAGAAATTGAAAGTCGCCCTTCTGCCTGCAACGTCCTTGATGACCCTTTACTGGTAGCAAAAGCCAGTGGTACCTGCGTTGTTCCGTTGCATTTACAAAGGGGAAGACAAATCAGAAATTCTAGTCAAGCGGGAGGCTCTGAATAATGAGTATGGATAAATTGATCATTACGGTTGCTTTGAGTGGTGCAGAAGTAAGCCGGGAAGATAATCCCAACTTACCGGTTACCCCGGCAGAAATTGCCGAAGAGGCTTATCGTTGCTGCCAGGCTGGAGCATCAATTATTCATCTTCATGTGAGGGATGAAGACGAAGCAGCGACCCAGTCAGGAGATATTTTTAAAGAAACTATTGATAAGATTAAAGAAAAATGTGATCCGATTATCCAGGTTTCGACCGGCGGCGCTGTGGGCATGGAGCCCGAAGAAAGATTGCAGCCAGTCTACCTGAAGCCTGAAATGGCCACCCTGACTACCGGATCGGTTAATTTTGGTGATGATGTGTTTTTGAACCCTCTAGCTTATATTGAGGACTTTGCAAAAGTAATGCAGAAGCATGGTGTTAAGCCGGAAGTAGAGGTTTTTGATGTTGGCATGGTCAATAATGCTCTGCAGTTGCTAAAAAAAGGTTTGCTTACTGAACCTTTGCATTTTGATTTTGTGATGGGCGTTCCCGGAGCAATACCGGCCACGATTCAAAATCTGCTCCACCTTGTAGATGCTATTCCTTCCAGCAGTACCTGGTCTGTAGCCGGGATGGGCCGTCATGAATTGCCTCTGGGGACAGCAGCAATTATCATGGGCGGGCATGTCCGGGTTGGATTTGAGGACAATATTTATTTTGAAAAAGGAGCGCTTGCTGAAAGTAACGCTCAACTGGTAGAGAGGATTGCCCGGGTTGCTCAAATCCATAATCGCCCGGTTGCTTCTCCTAATCAAGCACGGCAGGTTCTAAACCTGGTATGATTGTTGAGCTTTTAAAATTGCTATACTATTAGGGTAAGTA
>Ga0207421_10004821_pt1 | contig 15366 bp, 13 predicted proteins | sample SodLakKL_010_SED_4_FD_187542 | JGI IMG/M metagenome (GOLD analysis project Ga0207421, IMG submission 187542) | Alkaline sediment microbial communities from Lake Tanatar, Kulunda Steppe, Russia - 8KL_010_SED (SPAdes) (version 2) | ecosystem: Environmental > Aquatic > Non-marine Saline and...
GCTGTCAATTATATAGATTAAAATACCATCATCGAGTGTTATCTCCGCCCTGTGCTCTGTGATCTTATTGCTTAGTCCGCGGGTTTTATATCTGTTCAGATCCAGATTTTCTGCAGTGTATTTACAGCCTGAGATGGAAATATTCTTCACACAGCTGTCCAGGGGAAGCAGCGAGAGCCTTGAGCCCTTTTCACCAGTTATAATCCGGTGATTAAAGATCAGGCCGACTTCAACAGTATCTAAAAGAATAATGGATATTGTAAATTATATTATTGATAATCAGAGCTTAAACTAATTCAGGTCTTTTCTTGGTTTTTAGCCTTATTTAAAGCAAATAAATTATTTAAATTAATGTTCGTGCCAGATCTTGTTACATAAGCTTTAAACAGAATGCAGAGCCAGCCCATCAACATCAAGTGCAGCTTCTTTTACGGCCTCTGATAAGGATGGGTGAGGGTGAATGATATTTCCAAGATAATTTGCTGTAATCTCCCTCTCTCTACTTATTGTAAATTCATTTATCATTTCATCAGCACCACTTCCCAGAATATGAGCACCCATTATTTTCCCCTGTTGGTTAGAAATTATTTTTACAAAACCCTCATCTTCTCCTTCTGCAAGAGCCTTGCCATTGGCAGAGAAAGGAAAGCTACCGATTTTTATTTTTTCACATTTCTTTCTTGCTTCCATCTCCTGTAATCCCACAGAAGCAGCGGCTGGTATTGTGTAAATACATTTAGGTACATTACTATAATTAATACTTCTTTTTTTATTTTCAAGCATATTTTCCACTGCAGCCACTCCCTCTTCAAAAGCTTCATGAGCAAGAAGATTATTGCCTATTACATCTCCAACGGCATAAATATTCCCGACACCAGTCCAATAATAATTGTCAACCTGCAAAAAGCCATTTTCCCTTATTAAATCCAGATCATTCAAACCCTTCATATTAGCTTTTCTGCCGGCGGCCACGAGCAATTTATCGCCACTTATTTCTTGCCCATCAGCTAAAATTGCTTTAATTTCATCTCCCAAATCCTTTATTTTTTCAACATTTCTATCCACCAGAATTTCCATGCCTTTTTTACGCAGAGATCTCTGCAATAAAGAAGCAATTTCCTGATCCATTTCGGGAAGAATTCTATCCATTATTTCAATTATCTTCACTTCCACACCAAGACCATGAAAAATGTCAGCCATTTCAACCCCTATTACTCCTCCTCCCAAAATCAACAGTTCATCAGGTAGAATCGGCATATCCAGAGCTTCACCGCTGGTAATCACATTATCGCTTTTAATACCGGAGATATCAGGGCGGAAAGGAGTTGAGCCAGAGGCAATCAGTAAATTATCACATATAATTTCCGTTTTCTCATCTCCGTAGATCAAAATTTTATGTTCCGGCATAATCTGTCCTGTACCAAAGAAAATATCCACACCACTATTATCGAGCAAACTTTTCACTCCAGAAGTCAACTTCTTGACAACTTCATCTTTTCTTTTTTTCATCTTATTCCAGTCAGGATTTACCTCACCATTAATATTGATGCCATATTTTTCACTGTTTTTAATTTCAGCAATTAATTTTGCATGTTTTAGATAGGTCTTGGTAGGAATACAGCCCCTATTTAAACAGACTCCTCCCAGTTTGTTTTCTTCAATTAAGGCTACATCTGCTCCCAGCTGACTGGCTCGAAGGGCAGCAACATAACCGCCGGGCCCTCCGCCTAAAACACCGATATCATAACTATTTTTCACTTCAACACCTCCTTGATTCATAATTGAAGAAAGTCAAAAATTGCCCCAGTTTTCATCCTAAATTATAAGGTTTTCAGGTGTCTCAATAAGGTTTTTAAGCATCTGCAAAAATTCTGCAGCTGGTGCTCCATCGATTCCACGATGGTCAAAACTTAAACACAATCTACAAACCGGTCGAATCACAATTTCATCCTCAAGTGCACACGGCTCACGAGTGATTTTCCCCACCCCAAGTATTCCTATTTCTGGCTGATTGATTATGGGAGTAAATGACTCTATGTCATAACCTCCGAGGTTGGATACCGTAAAAGTACCTCCCGAATAATCATCAGGTTTCAAATCACCTTCTTTACTTTTCTCTACCAAATTTTCTCTCTCTGCAGCAATATCTCTTAAACCCTTTTTACCCGCTTTCTTGATCACAGGAACCACTAATCCCCTATCAGTGTCTACTGCAATACCTATATTAATATTTTTCTGCAGATAAATTTCATCGTCTTTATAATGAGCATTCATATCTGGAAAATTTCGAAGTGCCCTTGAAACAGCAAATACCAGTAGATCATTATAGGTAATATGACGATCAATCTTATCGTTGATATTATTTCTTAAATCGATAAATTCCTTCATATCAGCTTGCATCGTATGAGTTACGTGAGGAACCTCGCTAAAACTTTCCGCCATCCTTTCAGCAGTAATTTTTCTAACTTCAGTAAACTTCTTTTTGCTCTCCTCAATTTGTTCTGAAACATATTCCCTTTCTTTAGCTTCTTCAGTTACCTCTGCAGCAAAAAGATATTCTTCTACAGCTTCGGCGGTCAATTCACCTTCTTCAAAATATTTCTCGGGTATATCTTCAACCTTAATGTCATGTTCGGTCAATTTCTGTTCGGCCAGAGGAGTGATTTCAGGTATATCAGCCTGGAATTTTTCTACATCTTCAGCAATAATCTCCTCTCTCCCATCACCGGGAGAAACTTTCTCCAGTTCAATATCATATTCCGCAGCTAAACTCCTGGCTGCAGGAGAAGCTTTTATGCGTGAGGTTTCCAATTCAGGTTTTTCCTTTATGCTTTTTCTTTTTTTCTCTGAAGCGGGCTCTTCAGGGGAAGCCTCTTCTTTTTTTACATCTGTTCCGATTTTAGATGAAACCTCTCCTATCTCTTCCCGGGTTTCTACAATAACTGCTATAGTTTCTCCTACTGGTACTGTTTCCTCTTCTCCTACCAAAATGGCACCCAAAAACCCCGCCTTTTCTGCTTCTACCTCCATATTTGCCTTGTCAGTAGATATCTCCAGAATTGGCTCACCTTTTTCTACACTATCCCCTTCATCTTTTAACCATACATTAACAGTACCTTCTTCCATATTTTCTCCTAATTTAGGCATTATTACTTCATGACTCAAAGTTAATCAACCTCCCATAAAAATATAATGATTCCTGATTCAGCATTTAGCTCCTTATAAGCTATTTAATCCTCTCCAGATAACATGCTTTTTTTACAGCTTCTATGATATCGTCTGCATCAGGCATTCTGTGATTTTCAAGTTTCTCATTATATGGAACCGGAATTTCAGGTGCCGCCACTCTTTTTAAGGGAGAATCCAGGTAATAAAAAGCTTCACTTTCCATTATTTTCGAAGCAATCTCCGCCCCAAAACCACTTCTCTTTACAGCTTCATGCACTACTACAACACGACCGGTTTTGGCCACTGATTCTATTATAGTTTCTTCATCAAAAGGCACCAAACTTAAAGGATCAATAATTTCAGCATCTATCCCTTCTTCTTTGAGCTTTTCAGCCGCTTTCATAGCTCTGGGAAGCAAATAAGCACTGGCAACAACTGTGACATCGCTGCCTTCTTTTCTAATTTCTGCCTGACCTAAAGGCAGAGTATACTCCTCTTCCGGCACTTCTCCTGAAAAACCATATGCCATTTTCTGTTCTACAAAGAGGACAGGATTATCCTCTCTTACGGCGGTTTTCAAAAGGCCTTTAGCATCATAAGGTGTGGAAGGTTTAACTACTTTCAAACCGGGAACATGGGTAAACCAGGCTTCAAGACTTTGAGAATGCTGTGCCGCTGTACCTCTACCTCCTCCCCCCTGTGTTCTTATAACCAGGGGCACTTTAACTTCTCCCCCAAACATATACCGGATTTTAGCAATCTGATTGACGATCTGGTCCATAGCTACAGCAGCAAAGTCTATATACATGAGTTCAACTATAGGCCTCATGCCTGTAATAGCAGAGCCCAATCCCGCCCCCACAAACCCTGCTTCAGAAATAGGAGTATTTCTGACTCTATTTTTTCCGAATTTTTCATGTAAACCTTCAGTAACTCCATATACACCACCATGCTCTGCAATATCTTCTCCCATTATGAACACGTCATCATCTCTTTCCATCTCTTCGCTTATAGCTTCATTTAAAGCTTTTTTTATTGTAATTTCTCGCATTTTCATCACCTCAAATTAATTTATGTTCATTGGTTTCTTAATATCTTATTCGAGTTCATTTAATAAAATTTATTACGCAAATACATCTTTATATAAATCTTCTTTTGCAGGTTCCGGACTCTGCTTGGCAAATTCCTCCGCCTCTTCTATTTCTTCTTCCACCGCTTCTTCAATCTTCTGTAATCTGCTTTTCTCCAAAATATCTTCTTCAGTGACATAATTCTTGAAACGTTCTATAGGGCATTTTTCTTTCCATTTTTCCAGCTCACCTTCAGGTATATAAACACAGGGATCACCAACAAAATGTCCTTTCCATCTATAAGTTTTCGCTTCTATAAGAGACGGACCTTCACCTGCTCGTGCTCTTTCAACTGCTTCTTCTACGGCTTCCGCAACTTCCAGAACATCATTACCATCAATAGTTTTACCTGGAATATCATAAGCCGCTGCTCTTTCAGATACATCGTCTATAGCCACCATTTCCTCAGCGGGACCAGATATGCCATATTTGTTGTTTTCGCATAAATAGACCACCGGTAAATCCCAGATTGCAGCAAGATTTACGCTTTCATGAAATATCCCCTGATTTGAAGCACCATCACCAAAAAAGCAAATAGTTACTCTATCAGTGTCTTTCATTTTTGAAGTTAAACCTGCCCCGGCAGCCAAACCTATGCTTCCACCAACAATGCCATTTGCACCTAAAATCCCTAAGTTGGGGTCAGCTATATGCATAGAACCACCTTTGCCCCCACAATAACCTGTTGATTTACCAAGTAATTCAGCAGCCATTTTGTCCAATTCCCCACCTTTGGCAATGCAGTGACCATGTCCTCTGTGGGTACTTGTGATATAATCCTCCTCTTCAATGACATCACAAGCCCCGGCAGCAACAGCTTCCTGACCTGTATAAACATGCATTGCACCTCTTATTAATCCTCTCTTATATAATCCACAAGCCATTTCTTCGAATTTTCTTATTGTAACCATCGTCTCAAATAAATCTTCAGCTCTCTCCTTAGAAACCGTCATTAAATTACCTCCTTTGATGTTTTTGTTCAATTAACTGTTAACAGTTATCAAGGACAAATAAAATAAAAACTATTCGCTTAAACTTTTATTCTATTTCCACTGGTAGAAAGCACACATAATTACTCAAAAAATGATACATTAACATCTTTGATTGCTGAATATAGAAAAAGCAAATCACCAAACTTTCAATCCCTTATAAAACCAAAAATTAGAGGAATAAGCATTTCTGATAATCCAGTATAAATTTCACTCCCACCAACGGAAATGGATAAGACCCTTTTAAACAAGCAATTTAATAATATTTTTTCAATATTACACCTATAATATATTATTTGGCTTATTATAATTAAAATTGATTTATTTAACAACCATCACAGTATTTTCACAATACCTGACAACTTTTTCGGCAGTGCTTCCTAAGAAAAAATCTTTTATAGCGCTTTTCCCCTTATCAGCCACTAAAACAAAATCATAGTTGCCAGATTTAGCTTCTTTGCATATTTGCTTTGCTGGATTACCCTTTTTAGTAATTGTATTTATTTTAGCGTCGTCTTTAAAATTATTAGCGCATTTTTCAATGATATCTACTCTCGCCTCTTTAACTTTTTCCATTTCACTTATTTTTTTATCAACGTATTGTTTTGAAGGTGAATGTTGAATTGAAAAAGCTTCTTCAAATACAGTTATAATGGTGACTTCAGCATTTACCCCTTCAGCTAATTCCTTTGCTTTATCAATAGCCTTATTGCAGCTTTCAGAGCCATCAACTGCCAACAATATTTTTTGCATTTTGAAAGTATCCCCCCTAAAAATATTCAGTTCTTAAAATTGAATATTTGATTGCACTCCAAGAAGTCATTTCACTGAAAAGTTTTCTGATAGGATGTTTGATATGCCGGGGATTATAATTCCGAAATTTTGATGAAATCTTCTTTTTGCAGTAAAACCAGCTTTTCCTTTTCAAAAATACTATTCTTTCAAAAACCACCAAAAGTATACTTTTCATAATTATTTAAAATTGTATTTTTAGCTTTTTTGATATGATCAGCCATCAATTTTTCAGCTTTTTCAGCATTTTTGTTTTTTACTGCCTCAAATATCTTATAATGTATTTTATATACTTCTTCTGCTCTATCCTCCTGCACGATATCAATTACTCTATAGAAAAGAGCTAAACTATTAATATTGTTAATCACATCTTTGAGTTTTTCATTGCCACAATTATCTATTAAAACCCAATGCAACAAAGCATCTGCCTCTATTAGTTTAACAGAAGAACCTTTTTTTAGGTTATTCCAAGCATCATTAAACAATTTTTCTAATTTATTGATTTCATCCTGGCTTAACCTTGAAACCGCTTGCTTTGTAGCATATTTTTCTATTAAATATCTCAGATCATATATATCTTCTATGTCCTTTTCTTTTATCTCTTTTACATAATACCCTGATCTAGGAAAAGAAGTCACTAGTCCTTTTTTTTCAAGTATATTTAAAGACTGGCGCACGATACTCCTACTAACTCCAAATTCCTCAGCAATTTCCTTATCTATAATCCTTTCACCGGGTTTTAAATCCCTAAATATAATTTTTTCTTTTATTTTGTAATAAACCTCATCACTAAGATTCTTATAATTATATCCAATTTTTTCAGAGCTTTGATTTTTTACCGAAGAATAAATCTTGGCAATCTCATCTCTATTTTCATTTAAATCAACTAACATTTTAATCCCTCTCTTTTTTACAATTTGAGCGCTACTAAGTTATAAGAAGCTTGAAACAACCTACTTATTACTTAACACGTTTGCAAATTACATATTCATTATATCATAAATGTAATCAAAACTAAAAAGCCTGTCAATATTTATCGGGAGTTTACATTGCATTTTATTTTATATTTTCTTATAATCTCAAAACTTAACCATATTATAACTATTTTAATCTGCACAAATATAACACAAAACCATAAATGCTTTATGAAAACATATAATTATTGCTAATGCTTGAAATAATAGGCTAAATCAACAAACTAAAACCAGCAAAGAGAAATGTCAATATCTTTTGAAGAAAAAACTCTACGAATAAGCAGAAAAACTAAAAACCATATGAAATATATTGAAGATTATTTATTAGACCCACCATGAAAAAAACAAACATCCAGGCTTCACCACTTATTCAAACATTTCTAAAAAATGGTGAAGCCTGACATTAAAATTATGAGACTTTATTATTGAGAAAGTCCTTTCAAACTAAAGTATATTTTATTTATTACTGGAAAATTCGCCTTGCAAATCAAAAACCATTGAGGTCATTTAAGTTTATTTTTTCACCGTTATTCTTTAAAGACTAAAGCCGGCCCGCCCAAAATACAGCCTAATTTTACCGTCTAAAACGAATATAGTCTAAATCCATTCTTTTAATCTCTTATCTTCACAATCATTTCAACCTCCACAGGCATATTTCTGGGCAGAACGGGAACACCTATAGCAGACCTTGCATGCAGGCCCTTTTTCCCAAAAACTTCCACCATTAAATCAGTAAATCCATACATAACCTCCGGCTGATTGTGAAAATCTGGATCACTGGCCACATAACCCTTTACTTTAAGTATTTTATCTATACGATCTAGATTTCCTAGATAATCTTTTAATACAGAAAGCTGATTGATACCAACTTGTCTAGCAGCTTCGTACCCCTGTTCCTGTGTTACTTCCTGGCCTAATTTCCCCTCATAAATTAGCTCACCCTCTTTGGTTCTGCAGTGATTTCCAGAAAGATACAAAATATTCTCATCCCGTCGCAGTTTCAAAATATTTCCAGTCAAATCTTCGGGAATCAATTCAATTCCAAGTTCTTTTAAACGTTTTTCGGCTTCTGACATTTTATTATTCCTCCTTTGTTTGTAATATGATAGTATTTAATGCAAGAGTTATTTTTTATATGATTCTGATCAATAAATTGTTTTTCTCTCAGTGATTATAAAGTTCCCAAAGGCCAAAAAATAATTCTAAATTGTTTGTGATCGAGTGGCAGAGCACAAAAAACCAAAACATTTTCACCTCAACTTGTCACTTAAATGAGCGACTGCATTTAATATTTAATGATTTTGACTGCAAAACTTCAGTCAATAGTCCACTCAAGACCTAACTCTCTAAGTTTATAATCTTTAGGCCTTCCAGTTTCTATATTCCAGCCTGCTAATTCATAGAACTCTCTGATTTTCTTATAAAATTCCTCTTTATCAATTTTTACTCCATCTGTGGGCCCCCCTTCAATAGGTTTAAAAGCTCTATCTGGTAGTACATCCTCCTCTGCAGTAAACCCTTCCGAAGCATTGAGCATTTTCAACATATTATTTCTTCTTTCCCCAATTTTCATTAACTCCCATAAGCTTGTCTCCCATCCAGTACATGCTCTAACGAGCTTGACTATTTCATTATAAGAAAATAAACCTGCTGCTCTGATACAAATATCAGCCGTGTCAAAAAATGCGTGCATATTACCAGTATAATAATAAAATTTGGCTTTATTTTTTAAAGAATCAGTGGGGCTATCCTCTAATATTCCTAAAGATCGGTAATCCTTCTTAGCTTCCTCAGGCACAGATGGATCGATTACTGCATCACTACCATGCGAACAGTGATCTGCCCCGAAAGGTACAGTAGCATAGGCCAACCCATAAGATTGTTTAACCCGAGGCATATGAGCAGGGAGAGGATTATTTTTGACATGCATAGCAAACTCATTCACATTCTCATTTAATTTTCCAGTAATATATTCCATTCCATGTGATAGTTCATTCCCATATCCCTCTCTGGCGGCAATTTTCTCAATAGCATCTAATAAAGCCTGGCCATTGCCAAATTTCATTTCAATTCCATCAAAATGCTTTTTATCCATTAGTCCCTTCTCATAACACTCCATGCAAAAAGCTACAATTGCTCCGACAGAAATTGTATCAAGTCCATATCTATTGCATAGTTCATTAGCTTTTGCTACTATCTTTACATCATCAATCATTAAATATGACCCTAGAGCTGAAGCAGTTTCATATTCTGGGCAGCCGTATTCATCATCAATTTTGTAAGGTTTTTGGGCGCCAACCCTTTGCTTGCAGGCAATAACACACCCAAAACAAGTATGTCGTTTATCGGTGTGAAGAGTTTCATAAATTTTTTTGCCAGTGATTTCTTCGGCTTTTTCAAAATGGCCAGACTGAAAGTTTCGTGTGGGTAGGCCTCCACTTTCATTTTGCCATTCAACTGAAACACTTGATCCCATTTTTGATACTTGACTTAATGAACCGTGATTATCCAGTCTCTCTTTGGTTTCTCCTGCTAATTTCTTTATAAAATCTTCGTTAGCAAATTTTAGAGATTTCTCCCCAGAAACAGCAATAGCTTTCAAATTTTTTGATCCCATTACTGCTCCCATACCAGTTCTACCTGCAGCAAACACTTTCTCATTAATTATACTGGCATATTTCACTTTGTTTTCTCCAGCCTGACCTATTGATAAAACTTTTAAGCTTCTATCACCTGTTATTTCTTTTAATTTATCTCCGGCTTTGCCAGTATCCATACCCCAAATTTGACCGGCATTTTTAATTTTTACTTCTCCGTTTTGAATTAAAATATAAACAGGACTTTTAGCTTTTCCTTTTACCACAATTGCATCAAACCCAGCCTTTTTTAATTCTAAAGGAAAAAAACCTCCAAACTGTGAGTCACCAACGCCTCCAGTTAGAGGAGATTTGGCGGTTACATTTGCTCGTGTAAAGCCAGAAATAGGAGCTCCAGTTACTACACTCGCAGAAATTACTATAATATTTTCAGGGCCTAGCGGATCACTTTGGAAAGGCAACTCTTTCAGGAGATAGTAAGCGCCTATAGCACTTCCCCCCATATATTTTCGATAAAATTTTTCTTCGCGCGTTTCGGTTTCAACATTTTTTCCGGACAAATCAATTTTAAGTATCTCGCCAGTATAGCTCATTTTCAAACCCCTTTCTAAAGCTAATATTCGATTCAAAAAAACACCGTTTCCATCTTATATAAAGGTATTTAGAAATATTGAGGATGATTAAATCTATAATCCTAAATTCTATTCCCACTCACAACTATTTATTTTCATAAGGTCAGAATTCATTGCTTTATGAGCATCTTCAATAATCTCTACTATTCTATCTGCCACTATCTTAGCCTCATTTCTATCTTTTTTTAATGGCCAGGGCTCCAATTTTATATGGTCACTAGTCTTAGAAGTATAATCTCTCACTCTAATTTCAGGATCACCATTTTTTAATTTTTGACTTAATTTATAGGCCGTAATACCTGCCTCTTCAGCCACCACATCAATTCGCACCCTAGTTATGGGATTACCCCATTTATCCTCCTCTTTTACACAATACAAGCCAGGCAAAGTATTTAATCTATCTATCCAATATTCATTAATTTCATCTTCTTCTTCTATCCTTCGCGTACGACTGATTTTTTTCGAAGCCTTCAAGGCAGCAATCAAACCGACAATCCCTTCTTTCCCTACTTTCATGGCTCTAGCAATGCCTCTTTCTTGGAGTCTACAGGCCTTAATTAATGACTTATTTCCGGCTAACAGGCCTGAAGTAGGGCCTGAAATATATTTATGCCCACTACAAATAACAATATCTGCCCCCATATCTATGAACCTTTCTAAGTTAAATTCAGCGGCAGCATCTACAATTACTGGAGCATTAAAGGATTTTGCAACTTCGATTACAATTTCTAAAGGCAATAAATCTTTGGATATTCTAGGATTTATGACATGTAAAACAGCAGCAACCTCTTCCTTCTTGAGAGCAGCTTCTAATTGATATTTTTTAGTTTCGTTTGCAAAACCAACAAAGTTTTTTTCAGCTCCAGTCATTTCAATTAATGTGGATATTAAAGCCCCTCCAGCCCTCACCTCATGGCCCTGCTGTAAAACGACTCTGTCTTTTTCTATACATCCAGTATCAGGCAAGTTCTCTATAGCTTTAATATCAGTCCCCGTCATACAAGCCGCTATAGCAGCTGATACGCCACTAGCAGCCGAAGCAGTCACCCATCCCGCTTCAGCTCCTGTGAAATTCGAAATAATTTCACTGGCTTTATCTTGAAGTTCATCAATTTTTATAAACTTCCGCATGCTTTCTTTCATAGCTTCGATAGATTCATGCCTAATTCGAGAAGCCCCTATTGATGTCATAGGACCTGCAGCATTAATTACTTCGCTAATTTCTATGTCTTTCATAACTCTTAATCACCTCTAATTTTCAATAATTTCTCCTGGCTTTTACCAGTAATTTCATAATTTTTTATTAAAATATCCAATTACTACCCACCCAAAATATCCTCATATTCTACCACATTGTACCGGGCAACCACATAACTAGAGGTTCAATAAAAGTAAATAATAGTAAGGTTGCTATAAGAATCAAGAGCATAGGCCAGAGTTTTAAGAAAATATCTTTGATAGGAATTTTAGTCAAACCACTTATAACAAAAAGCTGCATTCCGAATGGAGGAGTCTTTAATCCAATCATCGCATTTAGTGTGATCAAAACTCCAAAGTGAACTAAATCAATACCTTTTTGCTGTAAAACCGGAACTACAATAGGAACAAAAATCAATATCAAGGTATTTGTATCGAAAATTGACCCTAAAAAGATAAAAGCCAAATTTAATACTAATAATAACATCGGTCTTGACAAATCCATTTCTAAAAGCCACATAGTAAGCTCTTGAGGAATTTGCTCTCTGGAAATTATATAACTAAAAGCTCCGGCAGTGGCTATTATTATCATAACCATGCCTGTGAAGGAAATAGTCCGCTTACACACCTCTATCATCTTAGGAAGATCTAGATTCCCCATGAATATACCAACTATAATTGCATAAAGAGAGGCCACAGCAGCAGCCTCTGTGGGAGTGAATATGCCTGTGTAAATACCACCGACAAGAATTATTGGCGTCAATAGAGGAAAAAATGCGCACTTAAAAGACGATAGCAGTTCAGAAATTTCGGTTTTAGAAGAGCGAGGTAAATCCTCTATTAAAGATAATATTACGCAATAAATCATCAATGCTAATCCCATAATTATTCCCGGAATAATTCCGGCGATAAAAAGTTCTCCCAGGGAAGTATCAGTAACATCGGCGTACAATACCATTACAATACTAGGAGGAATTATAGGCCCAATTGTAGCTGAGGCAATAGTTAATGCTGCACTAAATGGTTTTCCAAACCCTTTTTTTATCATTGCATCAGTAGCAAGGTACCCAATCCCACTTGTATCAGCAACTGCTGATCCAGACATGCCGGCGAATATTACACTACTTAAAATATTTACATGAGACAAACCACCTGGCAAATGCCCTACCACATCGTTAGCAAAATCAAATAATATATCTGTTATTTTAGTTTTTTCCATTATGTTAGCTGCAAATACAAAAAAGGGTATAGCTAAAAGAATAAAGCTATCAACTTCATTTATCATTACATTCACCATAATAGACAGGGATAAACCCTCTAAAATAAAATAGGCCAAAGAACTACTCAAAAAAGCTATGGCTATTGGAAAACCAGCAAATAAAGCAACTGCTGCAAGTGTAAAGAATAAAATAAGGCTCATTCTATTACCCCTTATTTAGTTATTGGTTTATTTCCCCTTATTGTATTTATAGAAACAAATATAAATAAAATAAAGCCTGCTGGAATAGATATAAATCTAATTGCTCTGGAGATAGGAATTGTGTGAAGAGACCTGCCTGCTTCAGATATTGCCAGTAAAATGCCATAATAACTAAAAATAATTGATAATATAATAAAGATTATATTCTCAATAATATCAAGGAAACTTTGCCATTTATCAGGAAGCATGAGCAAAAATACGTCAAGTTTTACCATCTCTTTATTTTTATGACATATTGCAGCGCCTATAAATGTTAGCCAAACTAAAGACAAGTTTGAAAGCTCGGCTGTCCACCTTATTGGCCTGCCAACAACCTGTCGCGAAAAAACCTGCAATAACATTGTCACTAAAATTATAACCAGTAAAGGTATACAGAACCAGTTTTCTGCCTTCTCAACTATCCATTTCAAAATAACCCTCCTTTTAACAAAAGCAGCATTTCAAGGCGGGAGAAATAATCCCCGCCTTGAAATGTATTTTTCTGTTTAATTTATCTCTTGTATTTCTTCCACAACTTCTGTCCATCCATGCTCTTCCCATAGGTCTTCAGCTCTTTCCCGGAAAGGTTCAAGATCTGGCTCGATAATCTCAAGACCATATTCTTTAAACACTTCGCCTTTAGTTTCTTCAGCTTCTAAAACAATTTCATTGTTAACTTCCCTGCCTTTTTCAAAACCCTCCAGAATAATTTCTTGATACTCTTCTGGAATATCCTCCCATTGCTCTTCATGAATAATTGGTTGTATGCTGTAAACAACATCTCCGGTTTTTATAACATAATCGGTAACTTCGTGAAAGCCTTGTGCGTATGCATCTCCAAATGGAAAGAAGGTGGCTTCGATTGCTCCAGTTTCATATCCCATGTACACTTCTCCCGCCGGCATAGGAGTGGGGCTTGCACCTAAAACTTCAGCAGAATCAAAGAAGATGGGAGAATCCGGAACTCTGAATATCATGCCATCAAATTCCTCGGGGTTAGTAGCTTTTCTGGTTGAAAATACATGTCGGGTGCCAAAATAGAAATTCGAAAGAACTTTAGTGTTTGTTTCTTCCTCAAAGCCTTCCAGCAGTTCCTGGCCTATATCACTTTCTAATACATTGTATAAGTGATCATAATCATTAATTACATATGGCGCTTCAAGAGCTCCTGCATCATTATAATATTCCATCATCCAAGCAGGACTTGGAACAGAAATATCCGTTGCTCCTTCGTCAACATCCAGCACTGCATCCTCCGCCTCACCTAACAGGCCTGAATGATAAATAGAGATCTCAACGTTGCCATCAGTTTCGTACATGATGTGCTCCCTAGCCTTTTCATAACCCTCAACCTGAGCCTGATCAGGACTAGCAACTGTATTCAGACGTAGGGTTATAATATCATTATCTTCAGCTCTTATTAAGTCAGAACTCATAAAACTTATAGCACAAATAATAACCAAAAATGCAACAAACAACTTATTTTTAGAAATATAAACTTTCATTATTATAATCCCCCTTTTAAATTATTTAAAGGATAGTCCCTAAGATCAATCTACAAATACCACCAGAGACATTACAATTTTTATTATCCCCTCCTTCCCGTTTATCCTCCTCCAAGTACAGGTATAATTTTTACTTTGTCTCCATCTTTTAAATTTTCCCTCAAATTCTCTTTTTGCCCGTTAATAATAAAAGTATAAAAATTAAGTTTATATTTTAAATTTAATTCATCCAATAAATCTTCTAAAGTTGAGTGCTCAGATAATACCATTGAACGAGTACCTTTTTTAAATTCATCCAGTTCTGCTAATTCTCCATAAACTTCCACTTCTACCTTTATAGTCACAGCAAGAATCACCCTCAAAAAATTCTTATTATCGAGATTTCATATAAACTAAAAAGTGACTTCTGCTTGATTAAATAATTTGAGAAAATTAGTTTTAAGTTTCTAAAAAGTTGTTTTTAAGGCTAGCAGTCTATTATTTGCTAAAAAACCCAAGCAAATAAAACTTGTATTCAGTTGCTTCTTCAAATTAAAAATTCACAACTTAGCAAAAATTAAGCTAAAGATATAAACAGGTTTTTGTGAACAGTTGGTAGATTCCTAGTATAAAGTAACTATTAAAAACAACCTCTTCTTTTAATTGCCGAGATTTTTGGATTGTTAATTGAATGCTAAACCAAAATTGTGAGATTCATAAAGCAGAAGACATCCATAATGCTTATTTATTGAATACATGTCAAGGAAGTTAAATATTTATGGACAACTGAAAACGAGAAGACCTGAAAATATTTCATATGTAACTATTCAGAATAAATAACAGTTTTTATATAACTGCTATCACATTCAAATTATAATATTTATTTAAATGTTTGTCAAGAAATTTCACAAGTAAGGCTCTTGCATAATTATTAGCCGTTGACA
>Ga0207421_10004822_pt1 | contig 15364 bp, 13 predicted proteins | sample SodLakKL_010_SED_4_FD_187542 | JGI IMG/M metagenome (GOLD analysis project Ga0207421, IMG submission 187542) | Alkaline sediment microbial communities from Lake Tanatar, Kulunda Steppe, Russia - 8KL_010_SED (SPAdes) (version 2) | ecosystem: Environmental > Aquatic > Non-marine Saline and...
CCGCTCTCAAGCGGAAAAAAAAGACCAACGCGAAACCGTCTCCCAAAAGGAAATGACCTTCTACACTTCAAACCCCCCTCCTGTCAACGGGTTTTTTTGGCTCACCTCACGAACAAGAAAGCGATGGCTTTCCATGCTTCAGTGCAAGGAGAACCCCTTGTTCACAAGGTTTCAAGACATTTTGCGGTGCTTTTTGGCATATGCGGCCGCCTCCATTCCTGCCACGCATCCCTCTCCCACAGCCTTCGCCATCTGCCAGGGGGGGCCACAAATGTCACCGGCAGCATAGATTCCCGGAACATTTGTTTCCTGTTTCTTGTTCACGGAAATGTAGCGCAGGGATTCTGTATCGAGCATGACCCCCAAATTGGCGGCCAGATCCAGCGCCCCTTTTGCCCCCAGTTCAATGAAAATCCCCTTGACCTGCAACTTTTCTCCGCTTTGAAGCTCCACCTCTTCCAACTCATTCTCCCCCACAATGGATTTGACCCAGGTTCCCCGGTGCTTCACTATGTCGCTGCTTTCCACCTGAAACCCGAGGTGCTCATTCACTCTGGCTTCCTCGTAAACCAAATGCACCTCGCTCGCGAGCAAAAGAAGATGCAAGGCTCCTGAGAAGGCCGCGCTCTCATTGCCGACAACCGCTACAGGTTCTCCACGGAAAAAATTCCCATCACACTCAACGCAGTAACTCACCCCTTTGCCCAGCAGGTCTTTTTCTCCGGGGACGCCCAAACGGTTCCTTGAAACACCCATGGCAAGGATCACGGCTGCAGCATGAAGGTTTTCACCCGATTCCAGGCTGGCCGACAGGGTGCCGTTCTCCAAAAGATCTATGCCCACCACATCCACATCCATGAACTCTGCTCCAAACTTTTCCGCCTGCCGCCTTCCCTGATCCAGAATGTCCTCGCCCGCAAGGATGTCGTCCATGCAGCAGTAATTTTCAATGTGGGCTTTGTAAAGAGAGGATCTCTGAACACGTCCCAGGACCACCACCCGTGTTTTGGCTCGAGCAGCATGCACAGCGGCCTGGAGCCCCGCAGGGCCACTTCCCAGAATGATGACATCGTAGTGCAAAGGATTTTTCTCCATTTTTCCGCCTCCCCTTTGAAACTGAAACAGATATCCGCCATTTTCACAAAAAGGTTATTCCCCACCCATTCTCCAGGACTTCTTTGACATGGACTCATCCCCAGGAACCCCGGGCTGGGCAGGTCAAGAAGCATGGGCACATTCCTCACCCAGGAAACACAAGCTTTCTCCAGGGCAATCGCATCCAAACAGTGTGTGCAGGGTCTTTGGGGTCATGTGGCAAAAACACCCTCGGCCCAGTTCAGCACCTGGCCCCTTTCCTCTCGGAAACCTCAGGCCGGCATGATTCTATCACGTGTGAGGCCATGGCACAGTAAGGAAACGCATGATTTTCTGTTGCCATTCTTGTGCTCTTCTTTACAATTCATTGTTTTTTTTGAATGTAAGAAAAAGATGAAACGGAGAAAGGTCGGCGAAGAGTTTCATGGGCCACCCCGTCATATACCCGTCATACAGAGGTTCCGGAGCAGCCGGAAAAGACCGGGCTTCAACTTTCCTCGGCGAGGCTGAAGGAAGGCCCCGTTCATGATTCAAAAAGCTTGAATCAGCACCATTGGCCTCTTGTCCGATGAGGCTCCAAGAGTTAATAAGCGGTTTGTTGTGTCGACTTTCAACTCAACCCCAAAAATTTGCGAGGTTCCTCAGCCATGCAGGAAAAAGGTGGATTGCTGAAGCGTTTTGCTGGCACTTTGGCTTCCATGAGATTGACCCTCATCATATTTTTAACCCTTGCTGCCGTATCGGTCCTCGGAACCCTCTTCCCTTACGGAATGACAGGGGCTGACGTACACCACCACTACCCTCCCGCACTGGCATGGTTCATACAAACCTTCAGCCTTCACGACATGTACCGCACCAACTGGTTCAGACTTCTCCTGCTTCTTTTGTGCGTGAACCTGATCATCTGCACTGTTCAGCGCCTGCCCAAAACCATCAAGTTGACCCGTCAGCGGGACGAAGAGTTTTCCAGCGATAAAATTGCCAAATTTTCCCAAAATTTTCAGATGACAACCGCACAGCCTGTTGAAACGGCGGCCGCTTCCATCGGCAAGGTCATGGGTGCTCAATTCGGGCCCCTAAAAACCATCGGCGGCGCGGGAAAATTTTCTGGTCTGGCAGAGCAAGGCAGGTGGAGCTCTTTCATGGTCTATTTCATTCACCTGAGTGTGCTCATCATTCTGGTTGGTGCCATCATCGGTTCCCTTTTCGGCTTCAAAGGAATCATGAACATCATCGAAGGGGAAGCCTCAAACACCGTGATGCTGAGCAGGGGCCACGAAAGGCTAGAACTTCCCTTTGCTGTGCGCTGCGACGCATTTTCCATCTCTTACTATGAAACGGGAACACCCAGGGAATACCGGTCAGACCTCACGATTCTCAAGGGTGATGAAGAAATCCTTCAGACTCCCATCCGCGTCAATCATCCCCTGACCTATGGGGGCATAACCTTTTACCAATCCACTTATGGTTCATTTCTGACAAGCCTCGACCTGGAGATCAGGGACACGGAATCCGGCAGGACCTGGACCAAGAACATGCGCATGCGGACCCCTGAGACCCTTCCCGGCACCACAGACCAAATCCAGGTCATGGATTACAGGGAAGACATTGCCCAGCTGGGCCCCATAGTGATCATGGCCATGCTTCGGGAAGGAGAGGAAGCCACCGGAGCCTATGTTCTCGTGAACGACCCGGATTTTCACGGCAACAGAATTTCCAATTACCACTTCGCCATACAGGAAGCGGAGACCGCCCGGTACACGGGATTGCAGGTCAAAAGCGATCCGGGAGTCTGGGTGGTGTATGTGGGGTTTTCAGCCCTTCTCATCGGAATCATATTGGCCTATTACATGAGCCACCGAAAAATTTGGGTGGTGGCCGAACCCTCTCGTCAATTCCCTGGCAGGACGCAAGTGACCCTGGGCGGGAGAGCCAACCGAAATCCTCTGGCATTCGAGGAAGAGTTCCAAACGATTTGTCAAGGTGTGGAACAGGAACTCAGGGCCAGCGAGAATAAGGACTCTGAAACATGATGGAAAGCTCCCTGCTCTTAAGCATCTCCACATTCGGTTTTCTTTTAAGTTTCGTTTTCTACCTCTCAGGCCTGGTGTTCCACCGGAAACGGCCATTGAAGTGGGGGAGCGTCTCGGCCTGGATTGTTCTCGTCATTCTCACCGCCGGCATTGCCCTCCGCTGGATCGAGTCATACCAACTGGGCTTTGGCCGGGCTCCCCTTTCCAACCTATACGAATCTCTGGTTTTCGCTGCCTGGTCCATCGCCCTCATTTATCTTCTGCTGGAACTGCGCACCAGATACAGGGTGCTCGGGGTCTTTCCCCTGTTGTTTTGCTTTCTCGCCATGGCCTATGCGTCCTTTTCAGGCATGGACTCGGCCATACGCCCCCTGGTGCCCGCCCTCCAGAGCAACTGGCTCATCATTCACGTGGTCACGTGCTTTTTCGGGTATGCCGCTTTCACTGTCTCTTTCGGCATCAGCATTTTATATCTTTTTCGTGCAGCCCATAAGCCCAACCCTCACCCCAAGGGAGTCTATGCCCTGCTTCCGCCACTGAAGCAGATGGATGAGTTCAACTACCAAATGATCTTTTTTGGATTCATCTGGCTTTCCCTGGGCATCATTTCCGGTGCGGTGTGGGCGAATTCAGCCTGGGGAACCTATTGGAGCTGGGACCCCAAGGAGACATGGTCCCTCATCACCTGGCTGGTCTACGCAGCTATCCTTCACGCCAGAAACATCAGAGGATGGCGAGGCAATCGCGTGGCCCTGCTCTCCCTGGTCGGATTCGGCTGTGTCCTTTTCACTTATTTTGGCGTAAACTTTCTTCTGAGCGGCCTTCACAGTTATGGCAGTTTTTAACACTTGAAAGAGGGAAAAGACTCATGTTTGGACTGGGGATCACTGAAATTTTGATAGTGGGGTTGATCATTCTCGTTTTTGTGAGCGGTCGGAAGCTGCCCCAAATAGGCGGGGACCTGGGGAAAGCCATCTCCAACTTCAGACATTCCATCCGCGGTGAAGACAAGAAGGAAGAGGACGTGAAAAAAATCGACCAGTAAAACCTGTCGCGGAACGATTCCCGCTGGGCTTGCATCAACACGGAAGCGTTTCCCACCCCTATTTTCAGTTTTAGTTTTTTTTTTCAAATTTTCTCATGACGGGGAAACATCTTCAATTGTTCATGAGCCACCATCTCAGAGAATCGCTGAGTCGCCACAAATTTCTCCGAATTTTTCGAATCTGAAACGTCTCAGGAGTTTATGTTTATGTTCGGAATTGGATTCCCGGAACTGGTTGTTCTTCTGGTGGTCGCATTGATCGTCGTGGGTCCAAGCAAGCTTCCCGACCTGGCCCGAGCGCTGGGAAGAGGCTATGCAGAATTCAGACGGGCAACCAACGAACTCAAAGAAACTTTCGATCAGGATGAAACGGTACGTGGCATCAGAAACGAGTTCTCAACGGCTCAAAAGGATATTTTTTCGCTCAAGTCCGACCTTGATGCTCACGCCCGGAAGAATTTGCATCATCCGAACGAAGATGAAGAGACCCTCATAGCCTCCGCAGAAGACAAGCACCAACAGATGAAGGAAGGGGATTCTCCATCCAGTTCCAACGGATCCCCAACAAAGAAAATTGAAGACACTCATTCATCATAGATCGGCCCTTTTCCCCATCTGCGAGGAGAACGAGGATTCATGTCCCAAGACAAAATGCCCTTCACGGAACACCTCGAAGAGCTTCGAAAGCGTCTGATCATCTCTGCCATTGCCATCTTTGTGGGCTTTCTCATCTGCTTTGCCTTCAAAGAAAAAATATTCCAGTTTTTGATGACACCCTGGATCGATGCACTTCCCGAAGGACACGAGAATCAACTGATCTACACCGCTCCTCACGAGGCCTTTTTCACCTACATCAAAGTTTCCCTCATAGCGGGCCTGGGAATCGCCTGCCCTGTGGTGTTCTACCAGATGTGGCGGTTCATAGCTCCGGGCCTTTATGAAAACGAGCGCAAGTATATTTTTCCGGCGGTTTTCTTCTCCAGTTTCTTTTTTCTGGCAGGGGCCCTTTTCGGCTACTTCTTCGTATTTCCCGTCGGGTTCCGTTTTTTTGCATCCTTTGCGAGCGAAATGATCACCCCCATGGTGAGCACCAAGGAGTTCCTGTCCTTTTCCACCCGTTTGCTTTTGGGTTTCGGCGTCGCTTTTGAGCTTCCTGTGGTCGCTTTTTTCATGGGAAAACTCGGCCTGGTCACTTCACGGTTTTTAAAAAAGCAACGCAAGTTCGCCATACTGGGGTTGTTTTTCATCTCAGCCATCCTGACACCGCCTGATGTGATCTCTCAGGTCATGCTGGCGGGACCTCTTTTATTGCTTTATGAAATGAGTGTTTGGATAGTCCATTTCTTCGGCAAAAAGCCCGTTGCCGAAGAAATCGCTCAAGAGGAAAAAACTCAGGCATCCAGGTAACGAGGGTATCTGGTTAGAATTGAACTTTAGGAGATGTGTTCCATGAAGCCAATCATGCTGGTCGTGGCCACCAGAAACCGCGGCAAGTCCCAGGAAATCAGAGACATCTTGAAAGACTTTCCCATTGAACTGAGGGATCTCAATGATTTTGGCCCCATTCCGGAAGTGACCGAAGACGGGGAGACATTTGACGACAACGCCTACAAGAAAGCGAGTTTCACAGCCAAAATACTTGGCCTGCCCACTCTGGCGGACGATTCGGGCCTTGAAGTGCGCGCCCTGAACGGAGCCCCGGGAGTTCATTCCGCAAGATACGCCGGCCCCAAGGCCACGGACCAGGAAAACAACGAAAAGCTCCTAGAAGCGCTCCATGGAGTTTCCGACAGAAGGGCAAGATTTTGCTGCGTCATATCTCTTGCAATGCCATCGGGTCCGGCCCTCACTTATGAAGCCACTTGCGAGGGCGAAATTTTGGAAGCACCCCGCGGGGAAAAGGGTTTTGGGTATGACCCCCTCTTTTTTTATCCCCCAACTGGCAAAACATTCGGCGAAATGAGTCTCGAAGAAAAAGCGGATGTGAGCCACAGGGGGAAAGCCCTTTCGGACCTCAAGCGGGAATTCAAAAGCGTGATCAAATGGCTGGAAATCAGGCAGCAGGAAGAAATGCGCATGCGAGGCCTGGGCGAGGAGATTTGTGTTCACGACGACACTTCCAACTCATGACAAAAGGTTTCCTTCCCTGGGAACCCTTCACCCGTTTGCGGAAAAAATGGGCTTCAACCTCATTCAGAAACAGCATTTTGACCGGTTTAAAAAGAAAGAAAGAGTACGAAAGGAAGTCCCATGGACAAAAGTTTGCTCGTGGCAGTAGGCGACGACATGAGTTCTTTGCATGGTGTGCGCTTTCTCTGCTCCTTTTTCAGCCAAAAGGAATCCCTGGAGGTCACCCTCTGCTACATTGCCCCACTATCGGCTTCCAAAGACTTTAAAGCCCCGGCTCAACCGCTGCGTTTTCAAACAGTGGACCGGGAAATAGCAGCGCAGTATTCGAGGACAGGGCATGAATCCATTGACGCCGGCATCGACGTTCTTCTTTCCAGAGGGTTTCACAAAGGGAAGGTGACCACCAAATACCGAGGCAAAAGACTGGGAACGGTGAAAGATTTGGTGCAGGAGGGCAAGAGAGGGATTTATGATGCGGTTGTTCTCGGAAGACGGGGCTATGCCCTTTTCGAGCAGGCACTCGACACGAGCGTGAGCCGTCAAATGCTGGATCAAACAATTGATTTTCCTGTTTGGATTTGCCGCCAGCCGGAGGAAGGACGCCGCCACGTTTTACTTTGCATGGATCCATCGGAACCAAGCATGCGCATTGCGGATCACGTGGGCTTCATGCTCAAGGAGGAGAAGCAGCATGAAGTCAAGCTGTTCTCCGTGGACGACGGCAGCCAGAAAGACATGGAGGGTACCCTGGAGAAAGGGAAACAGGCGCTGCTGATCAATGGCATCGAAGAAGCGAGAATCACCTCACAGATCATCAAAGCCTCCAACGTTCCCGAGGCCATCCTTTCAGAAGGGAAGCGCAACGCCTATGCCGTCATCGCCATGGGCCGGGGAGGAACCCCTCAGAAGGGTCTTTTCAAAAAATGGTTCATTGGCTCGAGGAGCCTCAAGGTGTTTGAACATACAAGCAAAAGCGTCCTCTGGCTCAGCCGTTGAACTGACGGGACAAAAAAAGCGGAAGCCCGGAATCACGGGGCTCATTCAAGCTCCAAAATTTCACCGAGGGTCACTCTGAATTTTTGCCGGCTCATGGGACTGCAGCTTTTTGTCATGAAAGCAGGGCATCTCATGGCAATTCACAACACCCGAACACACAGGTTCCCATGCTGCTCTCATCCGGTTGAATTTTCCCGAAGTTCTTTCCAGCACCGTGTTTCCGTTGATATCCATGGCAGTGACGGACTGGCAAAAAGTGATCAATTCAACCGGGGACCTGCATCCCTGATTTCAGGGGATGTCCTCTCTTCAAATTGTTTGAAATTATTCACAAACATCTCGGCGACCTTTCTTGCCTGCTCATCATACGCACCCCTGTCTTGCCAAGTGCTCCTCGGATCCAGTATCTCCGGGGGAACCCCAGGGCACTCTTCAGGAACCTGCAGCTGGAAATTGGGATCCTCCCGTGTGGAAACCTCTGCCAGGGATCCCTCCAGTGCGGCCCTGAGGATGGCTCGGGTGTGTGAGATGCTGATTCTTTTTCCCACGCCATGGGGACCACCGCTCCAACCCGTGTTCACCATCCACACCTTCACATCATGAGCGGCGATTCTCTCCCCAAGCAAACTGGAATAGAAGGAAGGGGAAAGCACCATGAAGGGTGCTCCAAAACAAGCGCTGAAAGTGGCTTGAGGTTCTGTCACACCCGTTTCCGTTCCAGCAACCTTGGCGGTGTATCCCGAGAGGAAATAATAGACAGCCTGAGCAGGGGTCAGCTTTGCAACGGGCGGCATGACTCCGAAAGCATCCGCGGTGAGCATGATGATATTGCGGGGATGGCCTCCCATTCCACGTCTCATGGCCGACGGAATATGACTCATGGGATATGCGGCACGCGTGTTCTCCGTCAGCAGGTCCTCATTGAGGTCCACCTTTCCCGTTACGGAATTGAAGCCCACATTCTCAAGGATCGTCCCAAAGCGCCGGGTTGTCTCATAAATTTCCGGTTCTGCCTCTGAAGACAGGCGGATCACCTTTGCATAGCATCCCCCTTCCAGATTAAAAATCCCCTCTCTGCTCCAGCCGTGCTCGTCGTCACCAATGAGGGTTCGGGCCCGATCGGTGGACAGAGTTGTCTTGCCCGTTCCCGAGAGGCCGAAAAAAATGGCCACATCCTCATCTTTGCCCTTGTTGGCCGAGCAGTGCATGGTGAGGACCTCCCGCTGGGGAAGGAGATAATTGAGAACGGTGAAAATGGATTTTTTCATTTCCCCGCCATAATGGGTGCCCCCGATGAGGATCAGTCTTTCCTTGAAATTGATCACCACAAAAGCCTCGGAACGAGTGCCGTCCATGTCGGGTATGGCGTGAAAATTGGGAGCATGAAACAGGGTGAATTGGGGCACATGCTTCATCAACTGTTCGTGATCTGCCTGAATGAAGAGGTTTCTGGCAAACAGGCTGTGCCAGGCTGTTTCGGTGATCACTCTGATGGGCATGGCATACCGGGGGTCGGCTCCTGCGAGACAATCCTGCACAAAGAGGTCCTTGGTTTGCCAGTAGGCCAGCAATCGCTGCTTGAGAACCTGAAACCTTGCGGGTTCCATTTCCTGGTTGATCTCTCCCCACCAAACCTGGCTTTTTGTTTCTTCATCCAAAACGATGAATTTGTCTTTTGGTGCCCGCCCCGTGTGTTGTCCCGTTCGAACGACCAAAGGCCCCAGATGGGAAAGACGCCCCTCCCGCCGGCGAATCGCCTGCTCATAGAGAAAGGGCGTGGGGAGGTTCCAATAAATCGCTCCGGCATTCAGAATGCCGTGATTGTCAATTCCGTAATGACTGCGGGGTGTCATGGCTGCGTTCATTGAATGTCTCCAGTGAAAAGGATTGTGTCACAATATTTTTCAATGGGATCTGGTTCCCGCCCGCGAATCTCTCCCATGTGGATGCCGAAAACCCAATGAACATGCCTTGAGCTTCCTGGAACCATACTCCATGGCGCCCTCCGGTCAAATCCATTCTTTCCATTGAACGATGCTTCTGCCCTGCACAGCATGCTCCCGGTGAAAATCACGCAAACAGCTTTTCATTCAATCCCACAAGGCCAGAAGGCTTTCTTCTATTTCCCGGGCCTTTGAAGGATCCTCCCCCAAACCCTTCAACCTATCCCAAAGATCCGGCGAAATGATTTGCTCATCGTATTCAATGACCACCGACCTGGCCACTGCGTTTGTTTTCACTCGCTGAATGCCAGGCACTGCGCGAGCAAAACTGGCCGAATCCATACTCATGGCAATGCGGAAACCTGATGGACGAACTTTGAGTCTAATGCGCCCCGGAATGTGGTGTTGGATGTCCGCATGGGGAAGAAGGCGCATCAGATTGTGAACCATCAGCTCTTTTGAATTTTTCATGGGTTGAAAACCTCTGAAAAAACTGGTCCCGCCCTCAAAGACCGGAAATGCTATTCTGAATAATGGATGGCCAGCCAGATGGTTTCTTCATCCGGTTCGGTCCATTCCACTCTGTGTCGACAGCGGGCGGGAATATTGACCCAATCCCCGGGATTGAGGACCAGAACGTTCCCACACCCTTCCATGTTCAGTCCCGCCCTTCCTTTCAGAACCATGACCCATTCATGTTGCTTCTGATCGTACCAAAATCCCTTCGGAGTTCCGTGTCCACGGGAAACGATCCTTTCGATTCGCAACCGCGGCATCCGGAGCAGATCCTCAAAGAACTCCTCTTTCAAATCCTGAGGAAGGTTTTCAAAAACATTGGACAAATTCATGGCAATTCCCGTTGCCCCTCCTGCCGCCGCCCGCGCATTTCAAATGCCGGATGGAATCGTTTTTCCTGCGGAGCATGGGCGCGAAATAGATGCCTCATCGGCTTTTTTGCAAACACAGTGCGGCCTTTCTCACTCACTCCGCTCCCGGTTCAAAGCGAACATGAAAGGTTTTGCTCTTCAAGCGAATGCACTGGGAACAACTGCACGAAGGACCTTTCACAAGGGGTTTGATGCATTCACAGGAGGGTCATTATATTTTCTGGAGGTGGGATTCCAAAGCGTTATTTTGCCAGGCACCCTGAAAACACAAGCATGCCATGCCCCTTGAGGGGAAAAAATCGCGGGAAAGGAGTGTGATCGTCAGGCTGAGCCGGAACCTTCGGGCAAATGTTCCGGCTCAGCAGGAAAAGGCAGGGCTCAGGTCATGAATGAATTTTTAAATGTCATAGTAGAGTTTGAACTCGAGAGGGTGAGGACGCATGCGAAGGGGATCCACTTCATTTTCTCTTTTGTATTCGATCCACTTGGAAATGACGTCTTCCGTGAAAACATCCCCTTTGAGGAGAAACTCATGATCCTTTTCCAGTGCGTTAAGAGCCTCATCGAGAGAACCAGGGGTCGAGGGCACATTGGAGAGTTCCTCAGGGGTCATGGAGTAGATGTCCCGATCAAGAGGATCACCAGGGTCAATTCGATTTTCGATGCCATCCAACGCGGCCATGAGCAATGCACTGAAAGCCAGGTAGCCGTTGCATGAAGGATCGGGAAACCTCACCTCAATGCGTTTCAGCTTGGGCGATGCCGAGTACATGGGAATGCGCAGTGAAGCGCTGCGATTGCGGCTGGAATAGGCCAGGTTCACAGGAGCTTCATAACCGGGCACCAGGCGTTTGTACGAGTTGGTTGTGGGGTTGGTGATGGCGCAAATGGCCGCTGCGTGCTTGAGGATTCCGCCCGCAGCGAAAAGGGCCATTTCACTGAGCCCGGCGTACTTTCCTCCGGCAAAAAGCGGTTGCCCTTCCTTCCAGATGCTCATATGAATGTGCATGCCCGACCCGTTATCCCCAAATAGCGGCTTGGGCATGAAAGTGACCGTTTTCCCATTGCGGCGGGCCACATTCTTGACCACATACTTGTACCACTGCAACTGGTCGGCCATGCTCACCAGGGGCGAGGCCTTCATGTCAATTTCCGCCTGTCCAGCCGTGGCCACTTCGTGGTGCTGGCACTCCACGGTGAGCCCCACCTCCTGCATGGCCAGAACCATCTCTGTGCGCAGGTCTTGTTGTGTGTCCACAGGGGGCACGGGAAAATACCCTTCTTTGTGCCTCGGCTTGTAGCCAAGGTTGGGGTTTTCCATGCGCCCCGTGTTCCAGGTGCCTTCCACCGAATCTATGTAGAAAAAACCGTAATGGGAAGCCAGGTCATAACGAATGTCATCGAAAATGAAGAATTCTGCCTCGGGGCCGAACCACGCTGCGTCGCCAATTCCCGTGAACTTGAGGTATTCTTCTGCCTTCTGAGCAATGTAGCGGGGATCCCTTGAGTATCTCTCCTGGGTGAGAGGATCCACCACGTTGCAGATGAGGGTCAGAGTGGGAACAGACATGAATGGGTCCATTTGCGCCGTGTCAGGGTCGGGGATGACCACCATGTCGCTCGCATTGATGGGCTGCCAGCCTCGAATGGAGGAGCCGTCGAATCCATATCCGTTCTCAAAATCAGATTCTCCGAACTCCCCAATGGGAACCGTGAAATGTTGCCAGGTCCCCAGGAAATCCATGAATTTGAAATCCACCATTTTGGCGCCCTTTTCCTGAGCGAATGCCAGTACGTCTTTCGGGGTCATATGATTCCTCCTATCAGTTCAGTGTTTTCATGTTTGAACAAAACCCCATCAAAAGGTTTTGAACGGATTAGAGCAATTGTCTTGCCAAGACATATAAATCACTGACTTCAATGACGATTACCGGCTAAGTGTCCCGCAGGCAAACACTCCGAACAAAAGAAAAGGCACAAATTTGTTGTCTGCAGCCAACCTTGTGCACAAAATTGTATCTACAGAGAAGTCCCTTTGTGGAAAAGATGAAGCCCGGCAGAAGTCTTGGCTTTTTTTGCAAGCAATATTGAACCTTTGAAAAAAACCATCGACTCCTCATGTGAGCGTACAATTTTGTCACTTTCAGCGACTTCCTTTTCGGGCTGTGAGACCGTGGCCAGCTGGAGCGTCCCATCCTCAAAATGTCGCGAGGCACTCCAGAAGCTTTTCTCTGATTCTGCCATGAAGCTCTGTGTCCAGGAGCTTGTTTCCACTCAAATCCGTCACATAAAACACATCGGCAACCTGTGCGCCTGGAGTGGATATCTTGGCCAGCTGAATGGTGAGTTCCAGCTGGAACAGAGTGCGTGTTATGGCATGGAGAATGCCCGGGCGATCCCATGTGTAGACTTCAATGACCGTGTAGAAATCAGAGGCTTCTTCATTGACGATCACCTGGTCATCCTTGCGGGGGACGTCTCTCGTTTTGAGCAAAGAAGGTTTTCTTTTTCCGGTAAGAATCGTCTCCAGGTGACCTGCATCCTGAAGGGCCTTTGTGAACTCTGTCTGAACCTTGTCCCACAATTCCTTCGCCCTCAGGGGATCAGGAATCTTTTCCACGAGGATGATGTCCAGAGCGATTCCCGATTCCCTGGTGAAAATGTCCGCAGAAAAGATGTTGAAGCCCCGGGCCCATAAAACACCGGTGATCAGGGAAAAAAGTCCAGGGCGGTCCCTCGTGGCGATCGTGATTTGCCACATGTCCCCTTCCACCTCCCGGGCACGCAGGGAAACGGGGGCCATGTCGAGTTCCTTTTCCATCCGATAGTGAAGAAGCATGTCCTGGGGGGACTGGGAGAGCAGGTAGCGGAAGGAAAGCCGGTCAAGCCATGAAGCCACCTTCTTTCTGTCTTCGGAATCTCCCAGCAGGCTCAAAACCTGGTCCGAAACCTCCTCGGACCTTCTCTTGAAATCTTCACCTTTCCATTCACCGCGCTCCAGAAGGCGATGAACCTTGATCCAGAGTTCCCGCAGGAGGGAGGCCTTCCAGGTATTCCACGCCCCCGGTCCCGTAGCTCTCGAGTCAGCAATGGTCAGAAGGTAAAGGAGATCGAGCCGCTCGGATTCTTCCACCGATACGGCACAGCGCAAAATGGGCTTTTCATCCATGAGGTCCCGCTTCAAAGCGGTCTCTGCCAACAGCAGGTGTGTCCTGATGAGGAACTGGAGCAAATCCCCTTCCTCGTCTGACAGCCCGAGCCTCTCCGCGATGGCAGGAACCATGGACGCCCCGTGTGTCGAATGGTCTTTCCCGTGGCCCTTGCCGATGTCGTGCAGGAGCGCGGCAAGGTAGAGGATCTTTCGATTTTGAAGCTTTTGAAAAATTTCTGAAAGTTTGAGTCCCACAAGGGTCTCATCTTGCTCGTTTTCCATGCGGTGCATCTGCCACACAGTTCGCAGGAGGTGTTCGTCAACGGTATAGAGATGATACACATCGTGCTGAACGCGGTAGCGCACCTGAGAGAACTCGGGCAGAAAAGCATCTAAAAAACCTGTTTCCAACATCACCTTCAAAGCGGTGAAAGCTTTCCCTTGGTGCAGCAGTATGTCAAAAAACTGCTGCACCACTTCAGTATCCCTGCGGGCTTCCTCCGTGAATGTGCCGAGGTTTTCCCGGATCACCTGCCCGGCCTGGTGGTGAAAATGAGCGTCCGACTGAACCGCCTGCCAGAAAAACTTCATGAGGATGCGTGGATCTTTTGCCACCCATTCGGGTTCCAAAAAATGCAGATGATGTCCTTCCAGAAGAAAGGGCCCCGGAAGAACGCGCTTGCGCCAGTATCTTCTCCCGGATTTCTTCCGGGACTCTTCAAGTCGTTCCAGGAAGAAAGAAGTGGTGCGGCGGATTCGTGCCGTGTGACGGTAATACAGTCTCATGAATGCCTCAACGGCGGAGCCCTGAAGACCGTCCATGAACCCGAACCTCAAAGCGATGTGCTCCTGCTCCGGAAAGAGCAATTGATCCTGTCGGCGGCCCGTCATCTGGTGCAGTTGCAGACGCACACGCCACAGGAAGTCATAGGCCCCGTCCACCCACAATCTTTCCTGGGGCGTTATCCAACCCTGCTCTGTGAGATTATCCAGGTCTGAATCCTTCAAAAAGACCACCCCCGCCCACCTCACGAGCTGCAGGTCCCTCAGGCCGCCAACCCCCTCCTTCACATGGGGCTCGAGGAGATAAGAACTCTCGCCGTACTGCTGCAACCTTCCCTGACGGTACTGTTTGAGATTTTTGAGGAACTTGTTTCGGTTCTGTCGTCCGAACTGGTTCTTCAAGTTCTGACGCCATTCGTCGTAGAGAGGGCGGTTTCCTGCAATGTATTCTGTTTCCAGGTAGGTGGTGAGGGCAGAGAAGTCCTCGCTCATGAGCCGCTTGAGTGCAGAGGGGGTTGCGGTCACATGCCCCACTTCAAAACCGCTGTCCCAGAGCCCATAAATCAGGTCTCTGAGAACTTCCTGCAATGACTCGGAAAGCCTGCCCTTATGCAGGAAAAGTATGTCCACGTCCGAGACAAAGCTGAGCTCTTCCCTGCCAAAACCACCGACGGCAACGAGAGCCCATGCGTCGTGAGCAATCTTCTCATGCTCAAAAGACCTGGAAATGATCTCCCTGAAGTGCTGTGCGTAGCTCCTCGCTGCCAGAAGCCCGGGCACATCATTGCGACACATCTGCAAAAAGGTCTGGCGGGCCTCCTTGAGTTTTTGAGGCAGAAAATGAAATCGCTTCTGGGCCATGGCATCCTTTCAAATGGAGAGATATCTGTTTGATCGCGCCCCCTGAAGAGATGGATTTGTCATGAGTGAATGGGTCCAGGTCTTCCGGGCCACAGACCCATGTCAAACCCTGACCTTTTCTCTCGATGCCCTTTTCACAGGGCATCCTCTCCCACCTCACCGGTCCTGATTCGAATGCATTCTTCAAGAGGAACCACGAATACCTTTCCGTCTCCAATCTTGCCCGTGTTGGCCGCCGATCGAATTCCATCCACCACTTCACCCACCTGATGATCGGAAACGGCCACCTCAATCTTTATTTTCGGCAGAAAATCCACTACATATTCAGCCCCCCGGTAGATTTCCGTGTGTCCCTTCTGCCGCCCGAAACCTCTCACTTCCGTGACCGTCATTCCCTTCACACCAAGGTCTGTCAGCTTTTCTTTCACATCGTCCAGCTT
>Ga0207421_10004823_pt1 | contig 15363 bp, 15 predicted proteins | sample SodLakKL_010_SED_4_FD_187542 | JGI IMG/M metagenome (GOLD analysis project Ga0207421, IMG submission 187542) | Alkaline sediment microbial communities from Lake Tanatar, Kulunda Steppe, Russia - 8KL_010_SED (SPAdes) (version 2) | ecosystem: Environmental > Aquatic > Non-marine Saline and...
GGTGATTGTATAGAAATGCCAAGTGATCTAAAAGAGTTCTATGATTTTCCTGTGTTGAATCCAGTACAGAGTGATGGGTTGAGGTATCTGAATGATGGTGAAGAGGCTATAATTGCTACGAGTGGTACTGGTACAGGTAAGACAGTGATACTTGAGATAGGAATGTTGAGGTGGCTAACTAAGAGGGATGATGATGAAGTTGCTTTTGTACTTGTTCCGTTGAAGATGTTAGCAGATGAGAAGGTAACGGAGTGGAGAGAAAGGTTCGGTGATTATGTTAATGTTATTGAGTTGACAAGTGATACTAAGAGTGATATCATAGATCGAGATAATATGAGTGGTTCTAAATCCGAGAAACTTGAGAGACAGTTAATGGGTTATGATGTTATAGTTACCTCTTATGAGATGTTTAGTTCCTTGACAACAAAGAAGAACATGGATATATTGAATCGAGTAGGTTTCTTGGGAATAGATGAGATACATAATTTGAGTGATAAAGAGAGAGGTGGTGAATTAGAAGGTGCATTGATACGGTATATGTTGAATTATAATTATGAGGTAAGAGCTGATGTAGTTAGTTTGAGTGCTACTTTTGATAATATGGATGATCTGGAGGATTTCTTAAGGAATTTTGACTATGATAGTAAGACAGTTGCTAAGGATTGGTCACCTATTAAGAGATTTTGGCATGGGCCGATTTCTTATATGGATCGTGATAAGAAGTTCTTTGATACGATGATAGAAGCCATGGAACGTGATGAAGATAGTAAGATACTAGGATTAGTTTATAGTAAGCCATGTGTTGAGGATACTGCACAGAGAATAAATGAGTATTATGGTGAAGATGTTGCTGTGTATCATCATGCTGGAATGAGAAAGAAGGATAGGAAGGAAGTAGAGGATAAGTATCAGAGTGAAGACAATGGTGTCAGGGTTTTGATAGCTACACCAACGATTGCTCAAGGAGTGAATTTACCAGGAGATTCAATGGTTCTTGTTTGTGATTACTATGATGGTATAGAAAAGGAGGTTCTTCCATTAACTAAACAGGAAGTTGATCAGATCGCTGGTAGAGCAGGGAGACCTCAGTATGGTAACAAAGAAGCTCATGTATATACAGTTATTAAGAGTAGTTTGGAAAGTGAGTTTAGAGGGATAATGGAACAGGAGATACGTGTTGATGGTACATTGTATAATAAACTTGATTTGGTCATGTGTGAAGAATTACATAAGAGAGAAGGAGCTTCTAAGACTGAGTTAAAAGAGTGGCTTGATGATTCGTTTTCTGAGGTTACGTCTGCTGATGCTAGGAATTTTGATGAGATAATTGAGTACTTAACTGAGAATGGTCATGTGAAGTGGTATGGTGATACGTTGTATAATGAGGGTAAAGGGAGATCATGTGCGATATCTATGGTGAGACCTTTACTTTTGGATCGTGTTTTAGCTATACTTGAGAAGTATGATTCAGATGAGTTATCTACTGAGAAGCTTCTTGATTTTGCAGAGAAGTTTTATGCATTGGATTATACAGAGAACTTTAAAGATGTTAAAAAGGATCTGTTGAAGATGTTCAGTTATGATTGGATGATGGATAATGGTGTGATGTGGCATTATCACTCACCTAGTTATCCACAATATGATACAATTGAAGAAGATATGCAAAGAGTTGATTTTGCATTGGAGTTGATGGGATATGATAACAAGCAGAGAGAGATAGTACAGAGTTTAAAGGAGATGTTGCCTTATAGGTTGTACAAGTTGAAGAAAGAACTTAGTGATTGTGGTGTTGAGATGGTTGGTACTAAGAGATTGGCTTTATTGTGGATGAATGATGTAAATGCTGGTGATGTGAGAAATGGTGTAGTGCCTGATGAGTTGATTTTCCCAAAGATAATTGATACTACTGGTGGTATTGGATTGAATTCGATTGATCAGGTAGATGTTGATGTGATTGAGACATATCCAAGGGAGAAGTATAATAAGATATATTCTGAGGGGAAATGGCGTAAAGACTGCGAAAAGATAAGAAATAATCGGTAGATACTGTTCCAAAAACAACAAAAACCTTTATATATTTTAATACTTATCTTACTAATAAGTTGGATAAGTTAGGTGAGTAAAAGATGGGATATAAGAATACTGGAACGAAACATAAAGGATGTTCCAAAAATGGTACATTATTTCAGAGTACTGAAGACGATGATGATGTTAGATGTTCTGGTTGTGGAGGCAAATTTAGTAAGACATCGATTTCGAAGAAGAAGAAATAGGGTTAGAGAATAGGAACATCCTAAAAACCTTTTCTTTTTTATAAGAAATGTGATGGTTAGTGATATAATGAAAAAAGTTGTTAAGTTTACAATGACTAATATGATTTTGTGGAGGGAACATTCTCTTGATGGTATTTATTTGACTTTTGGGAAGTATAAACCTAATTATACTGATCTGAGGAGAATTAGTTTGAGAGATATGATTAAGGAATTTTCTGAAGATAATAGATATGATGTGTATGTCAGCGATGAAGGAATTCTTAATATTGATGTTGTGGAGGAGTTTAATGAAGAATTGGATCTTTATGAAAGAGTTCCTGAGGATGAAGTGATCACATACAGTCTTGAGAGTAGAGAGGTAACTAATATTGTATTGTCTTTAATATGTTATGTTTATAGTGGTGATGATTGTATTTGTGTTGATGATGATGGTCATATATATTTAGAGAATAATTCTATTCCTAATGAGTTGATTTTTGATGTCATGTGGGGATTATATGATGAGGGAAAGAGTATTCCTGAGGTTTCTGATGAGTTGAATATATCGGAGTGTAATCTTAATAAATTTAAAGATGTAATATCTGAGTACGTTGATTAGTGATAGTATGAAGATAGGATTTCGTGGAGTTCCAAAAAGAAGAAGGCCTTGGATTTCTCGTGATAAGATTTTTATAACATTACAGAGATTTCAGAGATTGTCTGGTTACTTAGATGATCTTGGTATATATATTTATGGATTTCCTAGGAGGCTTTTTCCTGAGAGGAAGATTAATGGAAATACAGTTCCTGATACGAGTGATTTTGCAGGTTTGGATAGTGCTATTTCTGCATTTATAGACATGTTTAATAAGAGGGGGATAGAGGTATTGTTTTATTTACCGAATTATTGTGACTTTAAAGGAGATCCTTATGTTAAGGAAATGACTGCCAATCTGTTGGATGTTTATGGTTCTATGGCTGATAGATTTAATGATGCATATATAGTGTTTCCTTTTGAGGGTTGTGATGATGAAGAGGAATATCTTGATGAGTTTGATGTTTTTTATGATGATCTGCTTGATGTTAGTAGGAATAATTTAGTTTGTAAAAATGATGGTTGTGATTTGGCTTTCTTGAGGACTTTATATCATAGATATAAGATGCCTATTTATTTGGATGTTCGTGATGTTAGGAAACGTGGTTTTGAAGTTGATGGTGATATGGTTGAACGTATCATGAAGTCTTGGGATGAAGAAATGATAATGGAGTATGGTGGGGTTGATGGGAGCATAGATCCTGATAATTTTTGGGGTACATTTTCTGATTTTTCAAGATATGTTAGTGTTGTTATAAATGATAGTGAACGTGAGGATGCTGTTGATGAAGTTGTTAATGAGTATGGAGGGATCGTTTGATGATTTCGAGTAAGAAACCAGCTGATCCTTATGTGGGTGTTAAGAAAGAGTTGTTTATTGAGTTGCTTAGTTATTTACGTAGTGATGATAATGATGGTACTTTGACTAAGTCTGAGTTTTGTGATTATTTAGGTATGAGGTATTTAGATGTTGTTATAAAGAAAAATATTGATTATTTTTATAGTCTTCATGTTATAGTTCCTACTGGAGAAATTAGAGATGGGGAAGTTGTTTATAGGGAGGCTGAGCATCCGTCTCTGAAGAGAATAAATGATAGGGAGTTGTCAGAATGTTTAGATTAGTTTATTTTTTATGTTCCTTCTGTATTAAAAGAAGGAGAGGATATATATGGATATAGAGCAGAAAGCAGAACCACCTCTGAGTAAGAGGATCGAAATATTTTGTGACACGAATGGATACAATAGATCAGAAGTCGAAAGTATGATGACTGAGGTGAAGGACAGAGAAGACATAGAAGACGACGAAGAGGCATTCGAGAGAGCAATAGCAGAAATGAGAGGAACGAAGATAGAGTTCCTACAGATTACTCCTGGAAAGATAACACATAGAGAGGATGCAGTGTCTTACTTTGGATTCTTTGCTAGAGTGTTTGAAGGGAGTGAAGCTAAGTTCAGGAGAGTCAGATTCTATCCAGACAATGAAGAGGAACTAGATGAGAAGATAGGAGATTACGAGGTTGGTGGATACTATGTGTCGGATTCGGTTATACAGTTGACACGTAGAGATAATCAAGAGATATCTGATCAGTTGACAGATAATCAGATATACGGTATAAAGGATGCCACGAGGAAAGATGAAATTGATCTAAGCGATGAGCAATTGGAAGATACTAAGATGGATTACATTGATACGTTTGGAATAGAAGACGATGAAGCTAAAGACAGGATAGTTAAACAGAATACATGGGCTGACTTAGTTGATGTTATAGAGGAGTATGAGACTGTAAAGATTGCGGTCTTCCAAACGTTGAATTTCGTTGATGTGTCTGATAGAGAAACTCCAGATGGAGAACAGCCTAAACCAAGACTTCGGACTAAGGGACAAGTTGAAAGACGTGGAAAGGCAGGTACTCATGATATAGTGATATACTTTGATGATGATCATCAGTTATTGGAGTTCAAGAACAAGCATGATGTGCCGTTTAAGGGAGTGCCTCAGAGTGCTTGGGTGCCGACAAGAGAGACGGAAGAAGGTGAAGAGGTAGAGATAGTTGGTAGTACAGGTATGGAAGTTTACAATGTGAAATACGTTGATGTTACAGATGAGAAGGAAGAAATGCTTGAATCGATGATTGAGCAGGATTACTATGTTGATATAGAAGATATAGTTGATCCTAGTGGTGCTCATTATATTGAGCCTGATCCAGAAGCTGATGGAGTAGAGTTCCATGCAGGTCTTGAGTACCCATATATGATGATTGATTCGACGAATTCTGCTGTACAGAGTAATGATCAGCCGAGACTTGGGTTGACGTTGTTTGATAGTGAATTTAATGCCTATTCTGGTAGAGCATACGGAGCTACAGCTTATGATATCTTAGGAATAGAAGATGAAAACCCAGAGATTTTCCTTGAGCAGGTGGAGAAGTTAAACGGTAGTGTTGCTAAGAACGTTAAAGTGTTCGGTGCTAGAAGTTGTTATAAAAATGATGAAGGTCAGACAGTGATGACGTGGATTACTTATGGGGTACATGACTACGAGAACTTGGATGAAGACGAGTTGAAGGAACTTAATCAGGCATTGAATCAATAAAAACTTTTCTTTAATTTTTTTATTTTATGGTGATTCTTATGGGAAAGATAGGATTAAATGAAATGGTTGAGGATGATGAAAAAGATGATGGTATTGATGATTCTGAGGAAGATGTTGATGATTGGTCTAATTTTTATGGTTCTTTAGATGATGAAGAGATTGAGAATTATCTTGATGTTTTAATGAAGGAAGGTGAGGGTGAATTAAGAGATAGGCTTGTGAGAGATCATGGTATAATTAGTGATCCTCAACCTTTTATTAATGATCTTAGGAAAGATCTTATGGAGAGATCTGATGATGCTGATGAAGATATGATAAGGAAGGGTGGTAGTTTTGAAGAACGTGCTGTTAATGGGGAAGATGATGTGTTAGGTTTGTTTGATGAAGAGGAGGACGAAGATTCTGGTGATGTTGAAGAGGATCTCGTTGAAGAAGATGATGATGAGGATGATCCTGTTGCTGAGTATATTGAAGTTTTACGTGATGATCTTGGTACTATACCCAAGAAGAGTGTTCAGAAGGAGTTGGATGCTGATCAGTATGATAGGCTTATATCTCATGAGTTTGTAGAAGCTGATGATTTTAATGTTAAGTGGGTTGGTGATTGATTTTGGATGAGGGAGAAATATTTCTGAGTGATCTTCTTGAAGATGTAAAGGATAGATTTGATGAAGTTGATGATTTGGATTTTGGAGTTGTTACTGATAACGATGTGGATTTTGTTGATATTGAGGATCCATTTGTTTATATTTTTGATAAGGATAGTTTGACGTATTTTGTAATAGAACAGTATAAGGATGTGGATGTAGCAGAGGAGATAATTTTGGAGGAATGATATATATGATAAAATCGTCTATACAAAAAACGAATAAGAGTAAGAATAGGAGTGGTGATGGTAAGGATTACCAGAAGGCTGATGTGGATGTTGATGTCAAGATAAAGAGTGGCGAAGAAGTAGGTGGCTATGGTAAGTTAAAAAGTAATACCTCTTTAGATGAGTTTTTTAGTAGAGGTGGATTTCCTTATGGGCATTTGTTTATGTTTTCGGGAATAGATAATACAGGAAAGAGTACATTTGCTTTACATTTGGGATGTAGAGGTTATGAGGAGACAGGTAAAAAGTGTCTGTATATACTTACTGAGACAGAATCATCTATAGAAGACTTGCCTACATTTGAGAATAATAAAGATGCCTTTGATGTTATGTCATGTTCTGATCTTAAAGAGTTACATGCGGCAGTTGATAAGGTTAAAGATGCTTTTGGATCTAAGTATAATGTTGTGGTTGTCGATAGCTTTAGTCAACCAGGAGAAAGAGAGGATTATCTTCCTGATAGACCATCTAATATGATGCCGTATAGGGAGAGAGCTTCACATTATAAGTCTGTTTTAGGTGCGTTTGTTGATACAATTAAGGATGTTGAAGAGGGTAGGAGAGATCCGTTTATGATAGTTACTACTGGACATGTGAGGAAGGAAGTGAGACCAGATGCTGCAAGAGAAGAGGAGTTGATTGATCCTAAGTTTAGTGATGATGGAAAGATCCAGAGTGCTTATGCTTTTACAGGATCGACGCCTATGCAGAGTAGATATCTTGATAGTCATGTGTTCATTTTTAAGAATTTAACTCAGACGAGATCGATGAAAGGCAAATCTAGTGCAGAGAAGAAAAGAGGAGTTCCTACGATGATAAATGTTAGTTTATATAAGAGTAGAAGTACTTCTTTATCTGTTGAGAAGAAATTTATGATAAATGATGATGGGGTGAAATGATGAGCAATGGAAATGACGATCTTCTGGATAAGATAAATAGTAGACTTGGTGATATGGATGAGATACATAGTGTGGTTGACAGAGGTATTGAAGTGGCTGAGATGGGATATGATGAAGGGAATAGATATAGGAGATTCTTGGTATTAGCTGAGGTAGATTCTTGGTATGATGAAGGTGATGTATCTGATTCAGAGGAACTTATGGATTATGTTTTTGATGTAGTTGAGGAAAGTATGGAATCCTTTAAGGCTGTTGTAGATTGGGTTAATGACACTATTTTTAGTTTGGATGTTGATAAAGTAATAGATGAGTACGATGAGATAAGTGATGAAGAAGATTTGAAGCAACTTTTGTTTATGTATGCAATGAAACATGTTTTATCTGATGAGGAGTGATTAATGATGAAGAGAATGGAAGGTTCTGATGAATTTAAGAGGAGTAATTATGTTAGTGCTTGTAAATGGATACTTTTTGTTAATACTATTGTTTCGCTGTTGTTTTCTTATATTTGGATGAGGATTTTCATTTTTAATACAGAGATAGTTAGTTTGGGAGCTGTGTATATTATGATTTTTTCCATTGTTCAGGGTGTTTCAGTATTGAGCATGTTGATTGTGTATTTTTTGAATTACGAGGTTTTGGGGATTTGGAGTGATCAGTGATGAAGAGAATAAAAGATTCGGGAATATTTGAAAATGTTAATTTTCCTCATGATGAATTCAGAGATGGTCTGAGTGTTTTTGATGTGGATTATGATCAGGGCTCTCTTGCTGATGATATAGCTAGATTTGCTGATAGAAATGAGAAGAATGTTTATTTCTTGAAGGGTTCTACTGGTATAGGTAAGACTGATCTTACTATGTTAGCTGGTTTAAGATCGAGTTCGACTGAGAGGATATTTTATACTGCTGGAACTAAGTATTTACAGAGACAGGGATATAGTGTTGCTAAAAAGTATAGTTCTATAAATTCTGATGTGGAATGTATGAGAATACGTGGGAGAAGTAATTACGAATGTCTTAAAAGAGATGGTAGGGATGCGTCGCAATGTGTAGCTAATAGATTTAGACATTGTCAGTATAAACCATCTAGAGTTGATTCTCCACCATCTAATCGTGAGTATGTTAGCACTAGGTCGGGGATGATAAAGGCTATACCTGATGAGATGTGTCCTTATTATGAACAAAAAATGTCTGCTATACCTAGACATGAGGATAGTAATACTAGATTGATTGTTATGACCACTCAGTATTTAGTAAGCGAGGCTTTGTTTGCCAGAGAGATACGACCTTGTGATATGTTGATTGCTGATGAGGCTGGTAATCTTGAGCAGGAGATAATAAGTTGTACTTCAATAGATATTAATGAAGATTACTTAGGATATGTTTTTGGTGGTTCTTATACAATTGATTTAAGGACTACTGATTTTGATGAAGTTCGTGAGTGGTTAGTTAATCTTTATAATGATCTTGATGAGAGGATTGATGAATTACAGAAGGATATAGAAACCCTTGATTCTGATGTTTCTAATAGACCTAAAGAATCTGTTGAGGGTGATAAGTATAGTAAGGAGAGAAGGCTTGAGAGTTGTTCCCGTCTTGCTGAGAAAGTTGAGTTGGTGGCTGATAGATGGGATCCTCAGAATTTAGTTATTGATGTTACTAATGATAAATCTAGTTTTTCTGGTGATGTTGTTAAGAAATTAAGAGTCCGTTTTGTTGATGTACAGAATGAGTTTAATGATTTGTTTAATGGTGTTGTTAGTAAAGATGGTACTGTTGCGATGATGTCTGCTACGTTACCGCCGATTGATTATATGTTGAATGTTTTTGGTATTGAAGATAGGAAATATAGATATGATGTTGTTAAGTCTAATTGGGATAAGAGTAATAGACCTGTTGTTCTTGTTAAAAATATGAAGTTGAATTCTAGGAACATAGATGATAGGAAATTTGATATGTTTGATAATGTAGAGGATGTAGTTGATTATGCCAGAGAAATAGATGAGAATATGATTATTCATACACATACGCATAAATTGAAGCAGTTCTTTGCTGAGGGACTTGATCCTGATGGTAAAGAGGGATTTGTCATATCACATGATATGGATAGTCATGATAGAAGTTCTGAGAAGGCAATAAATATGTTTAGGGAATCTGATGGTGGGAAGGTTTTGATAAGCCCTTCTGCTTATGAAGGAGTTGATTTCCCTGGTGATATTTGTAGACTTCAGATGAGTGTGAAAGTTCCCTATCCGAGTATGGCAGATAAATGGATAAAGAAGAAAATGGAGAAATATGATAAGTTTCTACCTATACATGCTCAGAGATCTCTTGAGCAGATGATTGGTAGGATAATAAGAAGTGAGGATGATGAAGGACTCACGATAATAATGGATTCTAGTGTTATTGGTATGTTGGCTCAGTTGGAGCTTGAGAGTGAGCATTGGGATAATTTGATTGGTTTTAAATCTGATGAAGTGATTACTCCTAGTGATGTTCCTGAACTTGTTGAGGATTATTTTGAAGGAGATGGATTGAAAAGATGGAAATCATTTGGTTATGGTCAGGGTGTTGATGCTGAAGAAAGAGCTGAAAAGACTGAAAAATTAAGTGGTGGATTGAAGTTGTGAGGATGTGAAATGTATGAGTAATAATGGAGAGTATGTGATTAGGGCAAATGGACACTACTTGAAGACTCTTATTGGTATGTTGAGAGATGTTCAGAAGAAGACTCAGAGAGGTTTTGGTTTTAATAAGAATTCGAGTCTTTATATAGAAGCACCCGCGGATAATACTTTGTTGTTTTCTGGGACACCGAGTAAGGGAAAAGGAAGTAGTTATGTTTCGGTTGTTGCACAAGGACTGAATGTTACTGAGGGTGATTATCCTGCTTTTGATCCCTCACGTATATGGAAGTGGGTTAAAGTAGGTGGAAAGGATAGAGAAATAGCTTTGCAGTTAAGAGAAGATCTTCTTAAGGTTGCTTATGGAGGTATAAGCAATCCAGGATTTAGAGGTGGTATGCCTAGTGCTGATAATTTTGATGTGGAACAATTTGTTGAGAAAAAAGATGGTAAGATTAGTAGAACTATGGATCTTAATTTTGAAACTTTGAAGATTGATGTGAGCATATCTTCATTAAGAGGGAATCTTGAGTTGATGGAGAATCTTGAGGAAGATTACTTTGCTTTTTATTTTGTTGATGGTGATTTATATACTCATGTGAGTTCTGGAGGATCTGGTGAGGTTACAAGACCTGTTTCATTATCTGATGCTTTTATTAGGAAGGGAGAAGAGAGATTATCAGAGGAGAATTTATTTGATTTCTCCGTTCCTGTTAGTAATGATATTGTTTGGACTTTGATAAGGAATTCTGATTATCTTGAGATATCTATTCCTAGAGAATGGAGGAAGTTACCAGTTATACAATGGGGATTTATGAATAAACTGAGTGAGTCGGAGATAATACAGGGGAATGTGATATCTGGAAGGAATAAACAATTTAAGGATATGTATAAGTTAGATGAGTTTAGACAGAAACTAAGGAGAAATGAATTTTAGGTGATGATAATAATGAAGTTGGATTTTTTACCTTATGATGAGGATATTGAAGTTAGAAGAGGGATTTTTTGTGAGAAAAAGGCGAGTGTTGGCAAGAAAGCCAAAGTTGTTAGTTTTGATGAATGTCTTAGATGTCAGGAAAGACCTAGGTGTATAGAGAGAAGAGCGGTTATAGACTTTGCTGAAAGGGAAGAAGGGGGATATTATGATGATCGTTATGGTGCTTTTCATGTGACAAGTACCTTCTTTTGTAAGAGAAAGAAGCAGTCAAATAAGATAATAGGTAATGTCTATAGACCTAAGGATATATGGAATATGGTGAGTGGAAGAAGAGGACATGAGGATCTAGAAGAGATGAAATTGGATAATATGATGACTGAAAGACAGTTAGTTTATGATTTTGAATCTGGTGATGGTGATGAATTAAGACTTAAAGGCAAGTTTGATGGGTATATAAAAGAGGTTAGTAAGGATTTACTTGATCGTGGTCCTGAGATTTATGACATACTTGAAGGAACTATGTTTTCTGGTGGTATTTTTGATAGAGTTCTTGAAGAACTTAAGACTAAGAAAACATTGAAGTATAATATGCCGTCTTATGGAGTTTCCGAAGCTAATCAGATACAGACATTGATTTATATAGCTCTTAATGAGAGGTTAGGAGTCGTTGATAGACCTAAGGCTATTTACACTAATTATATAAATAGATTTGAAGGACAGAGTATAGGTTATCTTAAGCCTGTGTTGGTTAAAGGAACAGCACTTGAGGGTATTGTCGATAGAAAGTTAGGTGATGAAGTAGATAAGACTGGTTTAATAAGAGTTAATCCTGATGTTATTATTGATAAGGCAATGTCACGTGTTGAGACAATACATAGAAACACACGAGATGGTAATATATTAGGTGCCGATTCAGAGTGGGATTGGGAATGTGGAAATTGTCCTTATCAGAAGGTTTGTGAGAAGTTTCCAGATATGATAATAAGTGATAAGGAAAAGGAGAGATATAGAACTGCCTTGGAATCTGAGTTTGATTGGTCGGATGCTTTCTTTGATAGTTGTTATTAAGGTGTGGTTTAATGAGTCCTGATATTAACTTGAATACGTCGATAGTTAAGAATAAAGGTAAGGAGAGGACTATTGAGGGAGTCCTTTTTGATGCTAATTATAGCTTAGGATTTTCTGGTAATAGTCAGTATCCTGTAATAAATCTTAAGGTTTTCTCTGAGGATGATGGACTTGTTAATATAGAGTATAAGAAGTTTAAACCATATGGGTTATTTGAGATCAATGACTTTGTTGATTTTGATACACTTAAAAGTAAGTTAATAACTGAGGATTATGTGTTATCTGTTGATGAGACTACTAGGAAATCCATGAGACCGCCACATCGTGAGATTCGTATGATAAAAGTTCGTATGGATATACCAAAACGTGTTGCAGAAAAGAGAGATGATATAGTTAAAGCCTATGATGGTATTGTTAAGTGGCATGAGTGTGATATAAGATTTATAAGAAGATTTGTTATAGATAAAGATATTGATTTTATGAGGAATGTAGAAGTTGATGTTTCTGTTGATAGGAAGGGTGATGAGGTTTCTTATGTTATTGAAGATGTAGATAATATTGAGTATCGTGATTATGCTGATCCTTATGATATAAGGGTTAAGAATGTTACCTTTGATCTTGAGGTTCGTAATCCTGATGTTTCTGTTGATCCAAGTGAAGATCCTATAATTATGATAGGTACAACTAGGGGGCGTGTTGGTGATGAAGATTTTGAAGAAAGGATATTTAGATTAGATGATTATGAAGGATCGAGACTTGATAAAGAACGTTCTATGATCACAGATTTTATTTATTGGGTTAATGATTATGATCCTTATTTCCTGAGTACCTATAATGGTACGAATTTTGATATACATCCCTATTTTATGGAACGTTGTGAGGAGTTGCATATTAACCCACATGATATTGCTGGTGATGATGGAAATGGAGAGATATACGTAAGTGATAGAGGATTTGATAATAAGAGTATTAGGATACCAGGGATGATAAATCACGACGTTTATTTAACTGCTAAAAGAGATATGACTACAAGTGATGACCGACTTGAAACTGTTGCTGATCACTTAGATGTCATGGATAATGATGAACGTGTATCGATACCTGGACCTGAGATCTATAGATATTGGGATTCTGGTGGTGTTAGAAGAGAGTTGTTATCTGATTACTGTATGGATGATACAGTTGCTACGCATAAGTTGGCTCAGGGAACGTTGTTCTTGATTAATTGTTCTATAGCGAGAATTTGTGGTGTTCCTTATTCGGTTGCTTTAGATGGTGGTTATGGAAGTGTTGATGCTCAGTTACTGAATATAGAATATAGTAAAAGAGGATTTGTGTTACCGAGAAGAAGACATAAGAAAGAAAGGGATTATACAGGTGCTGAAGTTAATATTGAGAAAAGTGGGTTTATGTTTGATGTGGATTGTTTGGATTATTCTGGGATGTATCCTAATATTGCTAAAAGAGATAATTTATCACATGAAACTTATTTGGGAAGAAAGGGAGAATTTGATACGAATTATAAGGAAATCTATATTTCTAAACATGATATAACACATAAGTTTGATCAGGATTATGATGATGCTGTGATTCCTCAGGTTATAGATTATTTCTTTGATGAAAGAGATAAGCATAAACAGAAGTGGAAGGATTTACCTGAGGATCATCCAAAGAAAGATGTTCTTGATACTTTGCAATATACATATAAGAGGCTTGTTAATACTTTGTATGGGATGGCTGGAGCTACGGTGAATAGGTATTATTTCTTACCTATTGCTGAAAGTATTACTGCTGGTGGTCGTGAGGCTATAATGAAGATTTTTGAGATTATAAGAGAAGACTTTGATAAGGAAGTCTACTATGGGGACACCGATAGCGGTTATATAGAAGGATTCGGTTCTCCAGAACAAAGGGAGAATATGGAGTATATACCAGAGAGAGAAAAATTCATAAATGTTGTTGAGGATGAAACTGGACTTGAGATAGAACTTGATTATCAGATTCCTGTTCTTGTTTTGATAGGTAGGAAGAAGAAGTATTTCTTTGCTAAAAGAGAGAAAGATGGTGATCTTAATACAAAGATTAAGGGTCTTGAGAGTGTTAGAGGGGATACACCTGGATTGATAGGTGATGAGTTGTCTGATGCTATTGATACCTTACTTTATGATGTATTGATGGAGTGTAGACATAGTGAAATAGAAATTGATGATCGTATAGATTTGGCGATTGAAGATGTGAATAATTTAGTGAATAATTTAAGAGATTATGATTTTGAAGTAAATGATCTTGTGGTATATACCAAGTTGAGCAAGAGTCTTGATGAGTATGATTCTGGACATGGACAACAGCATGTTTCAGTTGCTGAGAGAGAGATAACTGAGTACGGAAATATGATACATAAGAAGGGTAATGAGAGGATACCGTGGATTATAGTGAAATCGAGAGCTGTTAGTACGTATTATCCTAATTTTGCTGATGATCATACAATAAGAGAGTTGAAGGATAATGTGTGTAAAAGAGCAGTTCTTGGTCATAGAGTTGATGATGTATATGATGTGGATGTTGATTACTACATAGATAGGGTTATCGATACGTTTGATAGAGTTTTTGGTGTTTTCGGTGTTAATCAAAAGTCGTTAAGTGATGCTGAACATGATCCAGGAGATGCTCTTGATAAGGCTGTTGAGATGTTTTAGATGGATGTGATTAATATGGAAATATGTAGTGGAGTAAAGGAAGGAGATATATTATTTAGCGATGACAGCAGGAAACCATGGATGTTCCTTGAAGTTGTTGGTTATGATGACTTCTTGGATGCTATAAAAGTGAGACCTAAGATACATCCAGATGGTGAATATATGCTTGGAAAGGCTAGTTTGATAGTTTATTGTAGTGAAGTTGATGATTATGAAGTTCTGGATAGGGATGATGCTCTTGAGAGAGTTACTAAGGATCAGATAACGGAAGCTATTAAGTATTATGTTGATGGATTTACTAGAGTCAAAGGTGCCGAGGATAAGGTTAAAGTTATAGAACGTGAATTTAAGAGATATAAGGATTATCATAATCTTGATTTTGATATAGATATAGATGAAAAAGATTTTGTAGAAGGACAAAGTTCTTTGAGTCTTTTTGGGTGATATTATGGATGGAAGAGCAATTGTAGTTGGTATAGATGGTGGCGTATTGAGTGATTTCAATGAGGTGCTTCTAGAAGCCTGTAATGATGGGATATTTTTCAGTAAGAGTGATAGATGTCTTTTGAATGATATTTTGTGTGATTTGAATTCTAAAGGTGAGTATGAAGTTACGATGCCACCTATTACGATACCTTCTTGGACTTCTTTGTTTTCTGGAATGACACCTGATGAGATGGATACTTATGGTTTTTATGATAGACAAGTTGTAGATGGAAGATTTCAGTTGAGTGAAATGGAGATGAATAATAGTATAAAAGCTAGATACAATAAAATTGAGTATTTATGGGATACTGGTATAGAGTCTAATGTAATGAATGTT
>Ga0207421_10004824_pt1 | contig 15361 bp, 15 predicted proteins | sample SodLakKL_010_SED_4_FD_187542 | JGI IMG/M metagenome (GOLD analysis project Ga0207421, IMG submission 187542) | Alkaline sediment microbial communities from Lake Tanatar, Kulunda Steppe, Russia - 8KL_010_SED (SPAdes) (version 2) | ecosystem: Environmental > Aquatic > Non-marine Saline and...
CAAAATGCCCTTTCATAAGTACTGGGTTGAGAGGGGTGCAAGGGACGAGGTAAAAGATGTAGAGTTTTTGGGCAGTGAAGCGGCGGAACCTGCTCCTGGCGTTGTCAAATCCTTGGATAGTTCGGATTTTGTAATTATTGGGCCGAGTAACCCGATCACGAGCGTCGGTCCGATTTTGGCTGTGGAAAAAATTAGATTGGCTTTGAGGAGGAATAGTGATAAAGTGTTGGCTGTAAGCCCTGTTTTGGGGGATGCTCCGGTCAGCGGACCGACGGCCGATTTGATGAAGGGTTTAGGTCACGAGGTCAACCCTCCGGGAGTTGCCGATATTTATAGAGACATCGCCAGTTTGTTCTTATTGCATGAGGAGGACAGAAGATTGATAGGAGAAATTGAAAAGTTAGGTATGAGGGCTCATTCCGCTGATATATTGGTTCCGGACTTATCTTCTAGGATTCGCCTTGCTAAGAAAATTTTAGATATTATCGACTATTAACGTCCACTATGTTCGAAATATTCTGGTAAGAGAAATTTTAATCTTGCATGTAAATTCAGTTTTTGGTCCTCCATCTCTACAACCGCTCAAATCTATCAATGTTCCTTTATCAGGGAGAAGTAACAGTTTATCAACGGGTGTGTATTTTAATTATTCACTCGTCGAATTTTGATTTGGCGCCTCGGAGAACTGTTTCGGTTTTCGCGGCCTTTCTAGATATGAGCTGATAGGTAGTATTTCTTTCTCTGGGGATTCTACCTGTTTTTCGAATTAATTCTCTAATTTCTTCGGGTTTTAGCTTCTGATATTCTCCTCCAGCGGCCCTGGTGATATTTTCTTCTATCAAAGTTCCGGAGAAGTCGTTGGCGCCCGCGTTAAGCATCATCTGTGCCATTTTTGGGCTAAGCTTTACCCAGGACGTTTGAATATTTGGAACGTGGTTTGCTAGCATAAGCCTCGCTACGGCATGTACTTTCAAATGATCTTCTTCTGAAAGGTTTTGTACCAGGCCTTTTTCTTGAAGCTTCGTGTTTTCCTTTGCGAATGGGAGGGGGACTAGTTCCGTGAACCCTCCTGTTTCCATCTGGATTTCCCGGATTTTTGCTAGGTGAAAGGCGATTTCCTTGGGAGTTTCGACATGGCCGTACATGATGGTTGCGGTGGTGGGTACTTTTAGCCGGTGGAGGGTCCTTATGATTTCCTCCCACCTACCCGCAGTTATTTTGTTTGGACATATAACTCTTCGAACTTTATCCACTAAGATTTCGGCGGCGGTTCCTGGGACGGAATCCAATCCAGCATCTCGTAATTTGAGGATAATTTCCTCGATATCTAAGCCGGAGGCTTTGCTCATGTGATCTATCTCTGCAGGGGAGTAGCTATGTATATGGATTTCTTCCGATGCTGAGCGAATCGCTTTTAGATATTCTATATAATCTTCAAATGATAGATGAGGGTTCAAACCTCCTTGAAAGCATATTTCGGTAGCGCCCTTCTCCACTGCACTTCGAGTTTTTTCGGTCACCTCTTTCTTTCCGAGAGTAAAGGATTCCGGATTGTCTTCTTCTCTGCGGAATGCACAAAATTTACAGGATCCTCTACAAATATTTGTAAAGTTGATGTTTCTGTTTACGACATAGGTGACCGTTTCTCCGACTTGTTCCTTTCTGACCGTGTCGGCGGTTTTTACTAACTTTTCCACTTCCCTTCCGCTCGATTTGAGAAGTCTCTTGCCTTCCTCCACTGTCAGCTTCTCCCCTTCGCTAGCCCTATCCAGAATTTTTATGAAGTTCTGATCGAGAGTTTTAGTATTTTTCAAGAATTTTGCCTCCTGTATCCGTCTCGACCGGAAATGCTTTTCACCACACTTTCAATTTCGGGGCTCATGAAATCCGAGTTTTTTGTAAAACTTGGATATATAGGAAGCCTTTCTCTCAGTCTAAATCCATAATTTTTTAATTTTTTTCGAAGAGTTTCAATTTCCGGCCATGGCATGTCGGGGTTTACAAAATCAGGCGTAACTGAGGATATTCCGCCGAAATCTCTCACTCCGACTAGGAGTGTATCTTTATAATTCGTAATCAAGTTGGGTGGAACTTGGATGCTAACATCTGGCATCATGCTCTTCGCGGAAAGTATAGTATTTAGGATTTTCGACTCGTTGGGTTTAGGCCAATCATTCATAGGGGTTCCATCTTTCGGGATGAATGGTTGTATTATCACCTCTTGGATATGTCCGTATCTTTCATGCAATTTTCGAATCTTTAACAGGGACGTTGTTCTGTCCTGCCAATTTTCACCGATCCCTACGAGTATCCCAGTCGTAAATGGAATTTTCGCTTCTCCCGCGTTTTTAATAGTTTGAAGTCTAGTCTCTGGGTTTTTCCCGGGACTATTTTTGTGAACTTCAAGTTCCGTTCCGGATTCTAACATAAGACCCATACTTGCGTTCCATTTTTTAAGACGCTTAATTTCGCCTTTTTTTAAAACCCCTAAATTAGTATGTGGCAACAAATTGAGATTTAAAATTTCTTTTGATATGTCGACTATATAATCCAAAAAGCTTTCGTAATTCCATTCTTCCAACTTTTCTCTCACCATATCGAATTCTTCCGGGCGTTCTCCGCAAGTAATCAATGCCTCGGTACATCCAGATTCTTTCCCTTTTTTAGCGAGGCTCATAACTTCTTCCTTCGCCATTATCCAGGCTTCTCCTCCTGGTTTCCTTCGAAAACTGCAATATGGGCATTTATTCCTGCAGAGATTTGTCACGGGTAGAAAGACGTTTTTGCAGAAACTAACGGTTCTATTTTTAACCCTCTTCTCCTTGTAAGGGGGCTGATTCATTCGATCCATTATAAAATTCCTCATGAAAGTCAATGTCGTTTCTTAATATTCTAAACTTAGATGCGTATCTCTAATTCATATCTGGTTATTCTTATGATTAAAAAGCAAGAAATTATAACTATAATAATCTTTTCAGTACACTATATTTGATTATTTTGACATCCTTTCTCACTTAGATAGACTTAAAGATAAACTGATGGTTGATTAATTTAGATGGAGTAGAGGCGTCGCGAGCGCTACTGAAAAATTTTTGAAGGAATCCTTTTTAGTTTGATTAAAGGTTGGTAGATTTAATGGGGCAAAAGACGCGATTAATAGTTCCTGTGAAAAATTTGGAAAACTCCAAAACTTCCTTCAGCGAGGTTTTTAGCTTGGATCAGAGAAAGGAATTGACGCTCTCGATGTTGGAGGATGTCTTGGAGTCGGCTGGTAGAGTTCAGAAAGTTGAAACGGTCGTCGTTTCGCCTGACCCTGAAGTCGTGAGATTCGTCGAGGATAGAGGTACAAAAACGCTCGAGGAGCCGGGTCTGGGGTTAAATAGAGCGCTGGAAATGGCTATCGGAGAGTCGATAAATCTTGGTTTTGAACAGATTTTAATACTTCCTGTGGATGTTCCTCTGGTAAAACCCGATGACATAAAGGAAATTTTGGATTTAGCCGAAGGGGGGAAGTGTGTCGTTATCACTCCTTCCGAGGAGAATGGTACAAACGCTCTGTTTTTAAGACCGCCGGATGTCATAGATCTCCAATTTGGAGGGGAAAGCTTTCCGAATCATGTGGAGGAGGTTCGATCCAGGGGTGCAGAATTAAAAATCTACCGATCCGAGAGACTTGAGAGAGATATTGACGAACCCCCCAATCTTATAAAAATTGAAACTTTGGGGAAGGGTACCAGTACGCACTCCCTTTTGAATTCCTTGAAATAGTTAAGGTTTCTTTGGCAGAGATATGCCTATCACGCCCTGTTATTTCTATGTATTCTAATTTATGAGAACCTATCCGAAATAACTCTATTTGTAATTTTACCCTTCCAATTTCTAGATAGCCGATCAATTGCTAAATTTACGATAACTTCTTCTCCAACCTCTGCCTCTATTGGACTCTTACTTGAGAAAACTACCTCTCCGTCGCTTGCCATTGCCAGTAATCGGGAATCGTGGAAATCGGTTATGGGTTCTATTTGAAATATCTTTCTTGCAAATAATGGTCGCGGGGGTGATTTTGATGATTTATTTTTATGAGGAAATTCTACGAGTACTTCTCTGACGGATGAGAGATTTGTTTTTGATAGGAGAGTTTCAAAGTGAAAGCCAATCTGACCCTCTTTTAGAAGAGAACTAAGACCTCCGACCCTCGTTACATATCGATCTCGACAAACTGCCAAAGGGTATTCAAAATCTTCCATCAGTTAAATCTATCTTGTTTTGCTCATTTAAGAGCTCCTTCGGGTAGACCGCTCGTTAAACCTTTCATGAAGACGGATCGAAGAGTTAAGCGGCACGTCAGTCCGCCCATCATTCTTTTCATCGCGTAGGCTCAGACGATGTCGGTGACATCATTCGTGCCATCTGCATTATATCGGTTCCTGCTTTTATTTTTTTCCGGAAATAACCGTCTTTATAGCAAAAGCTCTCTATTGGTACTATCTAGATATCGATTTACTCCAATCTTTTCCTCTTCCTAAATCTCTTTATCATTTCATTTTTTAGGATTCTACGTATGCTTCATCCTTCCGATTTAAATGAGCTTAGGTCAGAAATCAGTTCTCCATCGAAATTGTTCTATATCTCCGAATTTTTCCTGTTTTATACTACTCCAGGCTTCCCCCATTACTTCGAGAAAGTCGCGGGCTTTCGATTCAGGATCCTTGGCATTGGCTATAGCTCTTCCTACAACGAGAATATCTGCTCCGGATTCCAAAGCTTCCCCAGCCGACTCCTGAGTTATCCCTCCTGCTACGGCGACTAGTTTTTCTCTAGTATTTTCTTTTATTGTAGGGATGTCTCCCCAGGCAGAATGATCCTCTCCGGCATATTCTTCATCTATCCCTCTATGGATCTCTGCGATATGGGGTTTTTCTTGGAGATTTTCCAACAATTGGATAGGATTGCTCACATTTAGAGTATCAAGAATGCAATAGATTCCACATTTATCGGCTTCTCTAACGGCTTTTTCTATAGTGTTTATACCTGCTAGACCGGAGACAACAACACCGTCAGCACCCGCATCGGCTGCCATTTTTGCTTCCAAGTGTCCTGTGTCTAGCGTCTTCAAATCCGCTATTATGAACGCGTTCTCGTCCTTCTCTCTAAGCTCTTCTACTGCTTTAATACCGTATTTTTTAATTAAAGGTGTACCCGCTTCTACGATTATATGGTCGCTTTCAGGGAGTTTTTCCATGAGTCTTAATTGTTGTTTTAACGAAGGTTTGTCCATTGCTACTTGCAGATATGGGGGATTTCTCAGTTTTACGGTTCTTGTCCCCATAATTGGATGCCCTCCTTTGTCTTTTTCTTCCAAGACCTTATCTACGCTCGGAAAATCCTCCATGGCACGGCGCAAGGCCAACCTGGTCGCACCGTAGTTATGTCTGTTCAATTTTTGAAAATCTTCAGCTTCCGGATGTATAAAGACACTGACGATGACCACCAGTTCTTCAGCTCTTTCTTTAGGAATTATTCCTTCATCGACGGAGTCAACAATTGCTCTGGATACTCCTTCTTGTACTGGACCAAATGCTTTATTTGCGTCCTCCATGTTTCCGATCGTAACCTTCGGGACCAAAAGAGTCGATGGCTTGGCGGGTAAGTCCGGTCTTATCACACTCAGAAGAGGGGTGTGCCCTTGGGATGGGTTTGATAAACCGTTCAAGAAAGCTTCTCCTGCAGGTCCATCCTTTTCCCCGACGGCAAGATCTATATGAGCAAGATTGGGCTCCTCTCCGACCAAAGCTTCTCCCACTTTGAACATATTTGACCGCTCCAACAGCGACTTTAGTAATTGAGAGACGACTTAAATTCTTTTGGTCTATCAAACTCAAATTTCTAAAGATAACTACTGGAGGTCGGAAAAAGGCTTGAAATATATTGGGGAAGATGTTTTACCCGAACATTTTCCCGGATTTTTTATTGTTCTCTCCTGACTTAACCTTAGAGATTGCCCTTAGAAAATCTTTCTCGTTTACTTTATCCCTCTCTTTTCGTATTGCTTGCATTCCGGCCTCCGTGCAGATTGCCTTTATATCTGCCCCCGTCGTTCCCTCGGCTTTTCTGACAAGTTTTCCGAAATCGATACCGTCTTCCAGCCGCATGTTTCTTGTATGTATTTTGAATATTGATCTTCTTCCTTCTCTCGAAGGGAGAGGAAATTCGATTAGGCGGTCGAACCTTCCGGGGCGGAGAATTGCTTCGTCCAGCATATCCGGTCGATTGGTCGCCCCAAGTATTTTTACTTCACCCCTCGGCTCAAAACCGTCCAGCTTCGATAAAAATTGCATCATTGTTCTTTGAACTTCACGATCACCACTCGTAGACGTATCCTGCCTCTTCGATGCGATCGCATCAATTTCATCTATGAATACTATACTGGGTGATTTTTCTCTTGCGAGGTCGAAAACTTCTCTAACCATTCTACTTCCCTCCCCTATGTATTTTTGGACAAGTTCCGAACCGATCAATTTTATAAATGTGGAGTCCGTTTCACTGGCCACCGCTCTTGCCAATAAGGTTTTTCCAGTTCCCGGCGGTCCGTGTAGAAGTACTCCACTTGGAGGTTCGACACCTACTTTTTCGAAAGATTCTCTATTGGTGAGAGGGAGTTCCACAGTTTCCCTTATCTCCCTAATTTGATTTTCCAATCCTCCGACATCGTCGTAGGTAACCTCGGGAGACTCCTCTATCTCCATTCCTTTTACTAAAGGATCTTTTTCCGATGGTAGAACATCCATTACGTTGAGCGTCCTTTGGTTTAGACCTACTCTAGCTCCTGGCTTAATCTCGTTGTCGTCGATAAACTTAGAAATCTTTACCAGAAATTTTGGCCCCGAGCTACTCTTCACTATAGCTCTCTCGTTAGGTAGAACGTCTAATACGGTGGCTGATACAAGAGGTGGAGATTTCAATTTTTCGAATTCTGATTTCAAATCCTTAAGTTCTCGCTCAAGGCGATCTCGCTCAGATACGATAGCCCCCCTCTCGTTCTCCAAACCTCTTATTCGCTCTTCGAGTTGCTTGACGTAATTTGCTAAATAAGAATCTTCTTCAGGTTTCGATTCATCCACTTCGGAATAGTCGGCCAATTCTACCATCCTCTGTTATCTTAAACTCTTCTTAAATATAAAAAATTTTCAATTAATTTTAGATTAAATTATGATAATTGATATCATCGGGTAGAGCTAATTTAATCCCTTTTTGAAATTTAGTTCATTTATACGCTGAATTTTTTCAAATATCATAAATCAAAGTGAAATAGAAACGTAAAATTTGCTCTCTCCTTTCTAATCTAAAATTTACTGAAAGAGGTAAATTAGTATCTGATTTGGAAGGCTATTGGGTTTTTATCGTTTTTCTCAAGATAGCGTATCTTGGCTACGTAACTAAAGTTTATTCTTTTGGAAAAAACATTAATTTATAAGTGGAGATATTTCCCTTTCTAGTTCTCTATGTAAATTAAAGATGCATTTTTCGACTTATATAGAGATGGATGCCATTTTCTTCTATCTCTTAATCAAATTATGCCTTTTGAATTCTCTATTATTTTTTCCGGATCAGGACTCTTTCTGATCCCTTTTGTTCGGACTTTAACGGTAGAGGGAAAGATATAGACTGTCAAACTCAGTTAAGTTGGAATGTCTTCCTTTACTTCAAAATTATCCTGTAGATCCCCAACGCTCACCAAGTATTCCCCCGGTTCCTCTCTCTTGAAGTCCCAATGGAGGGTGTGACTTTCACCGCCTTCCAGTTCGACCGTACTAGAGTATTCCCGTTCACCGCTCACGGACAGCCATACGGTATGAGTTCCACTTCCCTCGCCAATATTATGAATTTCTACACTGACGATGACAAGTTCCCCTATCTCTACCTCCGAAGGGCTTACCGATAAATTTTTAACTTCAAACTCTGCCGGATCCATATCTTCTTCGTCTATTGATGGAATTAAAGCAACTGCAATTAATAAGATAATTAAAAGTCCAGCGATTCCAATAACAAGTTTTTTCTTGTTCAAAAATTCCCCTAATTTTTAAAAAACGGAGTTAAAAACTCTCCGCTTGATTTATTAGCAGTTGGAAACAGAGTAATGGCCCGTAGACGGAAGGAAGTTTGAGGAAAATTCAATACATCAAAGATTAATACGTTAAATCGATTTGATTCATATAGGAGAAAATATTCAGGAGCTTCAAATGTTTCAAATTATTAGAGGGTCATGGTTTATTATTTTGTAAATTTCCCGAACTAATTTGAATATTTAGTTTCATAATTATAGTTATGGGTTCGATGAAGACAGTTCTGGTTGAAAGACTCTCACCCAATCAAAGCTCTCGTTTAAAGGAGCTTTCGGAATTAGCTGAGACTCTAGAATATGAAGAAAAAGATAGATTAATTCAGAGGAGAGAACCGGATCCAGCCTACCACATAGGGAAGGGTAAGGTAAAAGAGTTAGCGGAGAGGGTAAGATCTCTGGACGCGGATAGAGTCATATTTTCAAATCCACTAAAGCCCTCTCAAGCGTTTAAGCTGGAAGAAGAAGTTGGAGTGAAAGTTATAGACCGTTTCCAACTTATTTTAGAGATATTTGCAATGCGAGCTGCTTCTCCCGAAGCTAAACTTCAGGTAGAATACGCACGACTTAATTATGAACTTCCGAGGGTAAAAGAAAGCGTAAAAAGAGCTAAACTAAACGAATTTCCTGGTTTACGAGGAGGTGGGGAATACGGTGAGAGATCTCGCGTCGAGACCATTAAGAATAGAATGAAAACACTCGAGAAAAAGCTTGATTCGTTTGAAGAAGCTAGAGAACAAAGGAGAAAAAGGAGACGTGAAAGGGGATTTAATTTGGTAGCTATCGCTGGTTACACAAATGCAGGGAAAAGTACATTGCTGAACGCTCTTTCTTCGGCGGAAGTGGAAGTTGATGATAGGCTATTTACCACTCTATCTCCTCGCACGCGCGTTCTAGGCGAAGATTCCCAGAAAATCCTCGTAACTGATACTATAGGGTTCATTGACGACTTGCCACCGTGGCTAATTGAAGCCTTTAAGGCGGCGTTAGAGGAGATATATCTCGCGGACCTTGTACTTTTGGTGGTAGATGCCTCTGAGCCATTTCGAGAAATATTGAGAAAGTTTAGAACTTCCAGAGAAATATTATCGGATTCTTCGGCTGATTTGATAGTTCTTTTGAATAAAATAGATCTCGTTTCTGATTCTGTTTTGGAGAGAAAGAAAAAAGCATTAAAAAGGCTCTCACCGAGAGTAATGACTATTTCTGCAAAAGAAAAGGTGAATTTAAAGAAATTGAACAATTTGATACGTTCATATCTCGTCGAAAAAATTCACGCTCGTTTGACTACGAATAGAAGGAAAGGTGTCGAGGAGCTTCTGCACAGGCTGTACGAAAAGGCGGAGGTGGAGGAGGTAGATTATGAAAACCCCACAAAGGTTACTTTCTGGACGGATGAGAAGTTTCTTGGAAAACTTAAAAGTTCAGCCGGAGAGGGAACGAAAATAGAAGTACTTGGTGATTATTCGTGAGTGAAGTAGTGGTTTTAAGGCTGGGGCATCGTCCCGGTCGGGATACGAGGATAAGTACTCACGCAGGGTTGGTGGCCCGGGCGTTTGGGGCGGACGGCATAATCTTCGTGAATTATGAAGTTGAAGGAATCAAGGAGAGTTTGGAGGATGTCTGTGAAAGGTGGGGTAACTCCTTTTTTGTAAAGGGGGGGGAATCTTTAAGGGATGTTATTGAGGATTGGAAATCTTCAGGGGGGGTTGTCGTTCATCTGACTATGTATGGATTACCTGTTCAAAGAGAGATTTCCAAATTTCGAGGGAAAGATATGATGATCATTATCGGGGCGGGAAAAGTTTCGGGAGAGATTTATGAAATCTCGGATTTTAACGTGGCTGTGGGAAATCAGCCCCATTCAGAAATTTCTGCACTCGCTGTCTTTTTGGACAGGTTGTTTGAGGGGAAGGAGCTTGATAGGGAGTTCTCCGGGGCAAGGAGAAAAATTATACCTTCCGAATCAGGAAAGAGAGTGAAAGAGATTGAAGAATGATTCTATAACACGGGTTAGTTTTAAATACAAATTTGATTATGTAAACTTCCAAAAGCAGTGTGTGTTTTGAATGGTATCTTCAGATGAATTGGCAAAGACTCCAGCTTTCAAAAGGATTCTAAACCGAGTCGCAGGAGAACATGGAGCGGATGTAGCGGAGATCCTTTTGGAGGAGGGGGAAGCAACGGATGAGGAGATAGCTAATAAGATGGATATCAGGTTGAACCTGGTGAGAAAAATACTATATGATCTCTACGAAAACCAAGTCGTCGACTACAGACGAACGCGAGATGAGGAGACTGGTTGGTACGTTTATTATTGGCATGTGGAACCGGACAGAGCTTTGGAGCTTCTCGATGAGAACAAGAAGACCCTTCTCGAGAAGCTTAAATCTAGGTTGGAACACGAGGAGTCCACCTTATTTTTCACATGTTGTAATGATTGTCCTAGGGTCGAGTTTGATGAAGCTGTAGATCATGGTTTTGACTGTCCAAAATGTGGAGAAAAGATGGAAGAGTTCGATAATACAGGCATAATTAACGCTCTTGAAAGACAGATTGAGACCCTGGAAAGAGAATTAAGGGGAAACTAATTGATTTCTCCGGAACGGGCCCTTGAAATTTTACGTGAAGAAGGCTGTTCTTTGAGGTTGATAGATCACGCGAAAGCTGTAGCGAAAAAATCCCGTGAGATTGCAGAGAAAATTTCTGCAAATGGGGAGGAGATCGATGTGGAATTAGTTCACGTAGGTGCTTTATTACATGATATAGGCCGGTCTAAAACACATTGTATGGATCATGGAGTCGAGGGCGGTCATATTCTACGTGAAAGAGGACTCGATGAATTTGTTCCATTTGCCGAAAATCACCTTGGTGCAGGGATAACGAAGAGAGAAGCGGAGGAGTTGGATCTGCCAGGGAAGAATTATATTCCTAATTCTCTCGAGGAAAAAATTGTCACATATAGTGATAATCTTGTTCGGGGTGCGGATATTCAAACTTATGAAGAAGCTTTACAGGAACTTAGGGAGGAAGTAGGCCCTGATCATCCGGCGACAGATAGATTTCGGAAGCTACACGATGAAATTAAGAGATCTGGTGGGGTAATTTAAATTTAACATTTCTTTCGATAAAACTCTTCAAAATTCTTGAAAATATGATTCTTAAGTAATTTTAGCTCCTATCGATTTTATAAAATGTAAAGTTGACAACTCCAAATTTGTTCTATCAGTTGTTCCGGACTGTTTTTGTTAATTTTACCAATATCCAAGCTTTTTTCTATAACTAATTTATCAAAGGGTAAATTTTCTTTAATTCTATTTAGAATTTTTTTATTTCCATCGAGAACTAAGTAGTCTGGATCATTTATCCTTTCTTTGATCTGTTCTCTGACCTTCTCTTCATGTTTTTGAATTTGATTTTCTCTTATCCTTTCGAATCTTCCTTGACTGGACCCACCCTTTGAGTGTTTTCCTTTTACGTAACCTTGGGTTATCTTGAAATTTTCCATTTCGCTTCCTTTGATAAGGCCCGTTCCCGATTTGCCTGCATGTATAGAGGCAAACCCAATTTTAAGTTCCGAATTGTACAAATCTTTTAACTTATCCAGCCTAAATCTGTCTTCTCTGATAAAGTCGTTTTCGATCGGGAAAGGCGGAACTAAAATACAGGTGATTAGTTCATTTTTATCCCATAGGGCGATGTATCCAGTTTTAGAATCTATTCTTCTAGTCGCCCGTATTATTCTCTCCCTTCCTGATTCTTCGGGGTTAGAAAAGAAGTGAGTTGAAAAAGATTTTTTTCCTCCACGATATCCGTTCAAGTCTTCGATGAGGCTTAGGACTTTATTTCTTGGTAAGCTTTTCACTTTCCTGAAAATCTCTTTCTCTTCTCTAGAATCTTTTAAACGCTTCAATTCGGCTTTTAATGTTTCTAACTTTTGATTAGCTTTTTTTAGCTCCTTGTCCACTTCTTGTTTTTCGGTAATTGCTTTTTTGGCGCGTTTTTTTTCTTTATCGGCTTTTCTCTTCAAATCTTCTATCTTCTCTTTTAGATCCTCTATTTCTCTTTCTTTATTTTTTATATCTCCTTTTAATCTCTCTATTTCTCTGTTCAGTTCTTCAGTTTCTTCATTTGTATCTTCAGAACCAAATATTTTCTCGAAAATTTTCTTTTCCCCCTTCTTTATGTTTCTTTTTCAAATCTATGAACGATTTTTCAAACTTTAGCTCTTTTAAGAACTATTTTTTCCATGATCTTCGAGAATCAGGTTAAAATTTTTTAAGAAATAATTTTATTTTTCAATCTTTCTCTCTAACCATTCGATCAAAGTTTTCCTGTTTTTACCTTTCTTTTCAGCTTTTAGTAATTCTTCGTAATCGACTTCTTCTCTTTCTTTTATAGCGTCTTTGATATCTTTGATTGATTGTTCGAGGGAAATTTTGGATTTTATTGGTTCTTCGATCGCTTCCTCTTCGATTTCCTTATCGGGTTCTTCGACCTCTTTGACCTCCTCGGCTTCTTCTTCAGGTTCTTCTTCAGGTTCTTCTTCCCTTTCCGGAATTTCTACTATTTCTCCACCAGTTTTTCTTTCTATGATTTTCTCTCGCATTTTGTCCTTTTCCAATCTTGTTATTTCTACGTTTGAATAGTGTACCGGAGCAGAAACTTCAGTTCCATCCGCTGTAGCGGTTTCAAGGCCTTCTACGATAATCTTTCGGTTTTTTGTATTTATACCGGTAACTTCTCCTTCCATGCCTTCAAAGTCCCCTCGTAATAACCTTACTTTATCTCCTCTTCGAATAGGGATAGAACGAAATCCATATTCTTCTCTCAGATCAGTACTTAGGTGTGCGGACATGGATTTTCTCCTACGATGTAGAGGTTTATTACCATCATCTGACATTCTTTTTACCTCTCATGCTTTCTCCGAATCTTTCCTTTATTGTTAAGGTTTTTTACTATTATAGCTAATTTCTAACTCATCACTTTATGGCCATCTTGATGATGGTAGAAAATTTAACCTTAAATTTTCACGATGAAGGAGATAAATCTCATATCGTTCGACGAGACCTTAGTAAAAGTTCTCTCTTTATATCTCAACGCCATATGGAAGCTTGTAGAATTAATTAACATTCAAATGTATATATGGATCTATTTAAGTGTTTAATATTTAAAAAATTGATTTTTTGTACATAATATTCTCTGCATATGGTTTAGAAAGTATTTAGACGTTTTAATGTGTATATTTATCTTTTCGTTCATATAATGAAGGTAATCTCTTTTTAATCGTTATCCTGAGGGATTTATAATTAGGAAGTAATTATTTTTTCTATTTTTGAATATTGCCAAGCTGAATCAACTTAAGAAGAGTAGAGCAATTTCGAAGGGAAGGATAATAAATAAAAGGTTTTATGGAGCCGTAATCATGGAGGGTTAGTGATTTACAATCTAGACTTCGAACCTGTTTTGAACAACATTTTACAAAATATACCTCAAATACCCCCTCTAATCGTGAGAGCCATATCTATAATTGTAATAATAGTTGTTGCATTCGCATTGACAACGATTTTAAGGTCATCCCTCCGGAAGTTAACTGAAGGAAAGGTAAGAAAGCACTTCCGTAGAACCGTTTTTAGAATTTTTCAGCTTATCATATGGATAATTGCTCTTTTTATCATTCTTGGTGTTTTGGGAGTTAATCTGACGGGTTTGTTGGCTGGGGCTGGATTTATGGGTATCGTTGTCGGCCTAGCTGCTCAGGAGACTTTGGGAAATGTGGTTTCCGGCCTGATAATGATGTTCTCTCGTCCGTTTGAAATTGGAGATTGGATAGAAATATCCGATTACTCAGGTATCGTTGAGGAAATATCTATAATATACACTGTAGTTAGAACGTTTGATGGGGAACTAGTTTCTTTTCCTAATCAAATGGTTTCTTCCAATGAGGTCGATAACAAGTCGAGAACTGGTCGACTTAGAGTAAGGGAAACGATTGGAATAGATTACGAAGCGGACCCTTCAAAGGCCAAAGAAATAGCTGAGGAAGAGCTAAAAAAACATGAGTTGACAATGGAAAATCCGGCTCCTAGGGCAGTGGTGGACGAGCTTGCGGATAGTTCTGTAAACATAATTTTACTGTTCTGGATAGATGATCCGGCCCCGTACAAGAGAAGGGAGGCGCGTAGTGATATTATCACATCTTTGAAAAAGCGATACGAAGAAGAGGGCATCGGCATACCGTTCCCGCATAGGGAGCTGATACAGCACGAGAAAAGGGGATGGAAATTTGATAAGGAGGGATAAAATCCTAACACGATATCAGTTTGATCGGAGCTCGAAGTTTTTATTTTATAATTTTCTTCTAAATTCCTCCATTAATTGACTTCAAATTAGAAATAGATAGAAATTCAGTAGTTCCCCATTTTCCGTCTGACACTTGTGTCGTATTCTAAATACTGGAAAATGGTGCCTGTAATGAATAAAAATAGTACGATTATAATTGATAGTTCTACAAAGCCGGTTAAGTTAAAGACTACTGATCCAACCAGTAATCCACCTATAAGAGCGGTTAGGGCCGGGAGAAAGAAGCGAAAGAGGATTAAAGCGATTATCGCTACAGTGACACCCAATATTAAGGATAGGACAGGGGAGATCCCTGCAAGGAGTCCTAAACCTAAGAAAAAACCTATGATACCTACTAGTAAATAGGGTGCGAAAAACCCTATAGCGCCGCCAATCAGGAACGATATAATTGCAAACAAGAAAAGCGTTAAACCAGAACCAGTCGACATACTGAGCGATAATCCTAAGCCGAACAGCCCCCCGATAAGGAAGTTAAATATATCAAAAATTTCCCTTCCGAAATAGCAGTAGAGTATGCCGATTATTAAGAACAGAATAGGAAAAACACTGACTATTTCAGTCAAGCTTGTAACCAATTCAGAAGGTTCTAAAACGCTGAAAAGGTCTAGGATCCTTGGGGGTAATGAAAATATCATAGGGTTCCTATCTATATATACTAAAAATCAGAACATTTTAATTTTACTAACTTTTGGTAATCGGATATATTTGAATAGATTTAACGTATATTGAATACGAGGGATAGTGGCGAAAGGGATAGTGAACTGCCCCCACCTAACTCGACTTGTTCGTTAGGAGGGGGCTTCCGAGGACTTTCTCTGAGTTCACTTCTCCCTTTTTCATAAATGCCTCGGTTATGGGCTTGTTCACGGAAGCCCCGTT
>Ga0207421_10004825_pt1 | contig 15361 bp, 10 predicted proteins | sample SodLakKL_010_SED_4_FD_187542 | JGI IMG/M metagenome (GOLD analysis project Ga0207421, IMG submission 187542) | Alkaline sediment microbial communities from Lake Tanatar, Kulunda Steppe, Russia - 8KL_010_SED (SPAdes) (version 2) | ecosystem: Environmental > Aquatic > Non-marine Saline and...
TGTGCACACCGCCACCTTCGATGCAAACAGGCTGGCTTCAGGCATGTACCTGTACCGCATTCAGGCGGGAAGCTTCGCCCAAACCAACAAGATGATGCTGGTGAAATGAGGCTCGCATTCGCTCGCAATTTTAAATTTTAAATTTTGAGCCTGCCTGTCTTTGCCGGGGCAGACAGGTTTTGAATGGTGACGGACCTGAGCTAAGGTTTTTTACCAAATACGCTTATTCTGATAATTCTTAAATAAACGGGAATCCGGACTTTAGTTCGGGTTCCCGTTTTTCAGTATGTCAGGGCTACAGTATGTCAGTGTCAACAGTTTGTTATTATACATTTTACGCTAACAGGGGTTTGGATTTGCAATAAGGAATAAACATTGGGGATCAGTATATCATTGGGAGAGTGCCAAGAGTATGGCAGAATTCCTCCGGAAATAAATTATTGGAACAAGACCTTTGCATGCTTTCGTGCTTAGGTTTACTGTATTCGAAATTGTGAACTGATTTTTCATCCCAATACGAGAATCCAGGAGACCTTTGACTTTCGACCTTAGACCTGCGACCATTTTAATCTGCACGCCTCTGCGTCCTACACTACAACATCGGCATATCTACGCCACGATCGCGGGCGGTGTCTTTGGCGATATCGTAGCCGGCGTCGGCATGGCGCATCACTCCGGTTCCGGGGTCGGCTGTAAGTACACGTTCGAGTCGGCGATCGGCCATTTCCGTGCCGTCGGCCACGCTAACCATACCCGAATGGATGGAGTAGCCAATTCCAACTCCTCCGCCGTGGTGCAATGATACCCAGCTCGCGCCACAGGCCGTATTTAGCAGCGCATTCAGCAGCGGCCAGTCTGCAATGGCATCGGAGCCGTCCATCATGCCTTCGGTTTCACGGTTGGGTGATGCCACCGAGCCCGTATCAAGATGGTCGCGGCCAATTACCAGGGGCGCCTTCACCTTGCCCTTTTTTACCAGCCAGTTGAACTTGAGCCCCATCTCGGCACGCTCACCATACTCCAGCCAGCAGATGCGCGATGGCAATCCCTGGAAGTGCACTTTCTCCTGAGCGTTGCGTATCCAGTTGGTTAAATGTTCTTTATCAGGGAAAGTTTCGAGCACCGCCTGATCCGTAACCGCTATATCGTTGGGGTCGCCCGAAAGCGCCGCCCAGCGAAACGGTCCGGAGCCTTTACAAAACAGCGGCCTGATGAACTCAGGAACAAATCCGGGTATATCGAAAGCTTCAGATTTACCGCGCAGATCTGCTACATGTCCACGCAGATTGTTTCCATAATCAAAGGTGATGGCGCCCTTTTTCTTTAGCGCAAGCATGGCATCAATATGCACACACATGCTGTCGAGTACCTTTTCTTCGTAGCCGGCATAATCCTGCTTGCGGAGCGTATCGGCCTCATCAAGACTTAGACCAGCTGGAATATAACCCAGTTTTAGGTCGTGTGCCGAGGTCTGATCGGTTAGTACATCGGGCGTTACGCCCATCTCAATCAGTTTAGGAAGCACTTCGGCTATATTTCCAACAAGACCGATAGAGAAAGCCCGTTTCTGCTCTTTGGCTTTTGACACCTGGTCGAGCGCATCGTCGAGATTGTAGGAAATAGCGTCGCAGTAGCCATCATTAACCCGCTTCATGATGCGGGATTCATCCACGTCCACGCCTAAAAAGGCGCCGCCGCAGAGCGTAGCCGCCAGAGGCTGAGCCCCGCCCATGCCACCGAGCCCGCCGGTAACAACCAGCCTTCCGGCAAGCGTACCGCCAAAATGCTGCCGCGCGCATTCCGCAAAGGTTTCATACGTACCCTGAAGAATGCCTTGCGTGCCAATATAGATCCACGAGCCGGCCGTCATTTGTCCGTACATGGTGAGCCCGAGCTCTTCCAGCCGGCGGAACTCGGTCCAGTTAGCCCAGTTGGGAACGAGTTGGGCGTTGGAGATAAGCACGCGGGGCGCCTCATCGTGGGTACGAAATACGCCAACCGGCTTTCCGCTCTGCACGAGAAGGGTCTCATCGTTTTCCAGCCGCTTTAGGGTTTCAATAATCTTGTGGTACGATGCCCAGTTCCGGGCCGCTTTGCCGCCACCGCCGTAAACAATAAGCTCGTCAGGGCGCTCCGCTACCTCGGGGTCAAGATTATTCATAAGCATGCGCATGGCCGCTTCCTGATGCCAGCCCTTACAGCTGATGACTGATCCGCGGGGCGCACGAATGTTTTGCTGTACTTTTTCCATCATAAACACCTTTAAAGATTCATTTCACTCTTGTGAAATACAAGTCGTATCAAATTATTGGGATGTGCTTTCCGGCTCTGTCCAGGGATTACAACCGGATGCCATCATACTAACACAATAAAAATAGACCGTTTTGTTTATGAACCCAATACTAAACTTCTGATTTTCAGTCTGGTTTATCTGTACTCTGCTGCTGTTCGGGGCGAATGCGGAGCGTATTGAAGGCGTACTGTATGTCTTTCTCTTTTTCAAAAAGATCAATCAGGTCGAGACTGATTAATTGCTCAACTGAGCGGGTTTTTCTAACCGGGCATAGAAAACGGGCGGTAAGCCTCACGCCCTGTTCGTGAACTTTCGCAAACACTGTGGGTGTATAGATGTTGAATTTAAGCATGAACGACTCCTGAGCATGTTTTATCGTATGCTCGGCTTCTTCCACGTATGTGGCGGTATGTTCCTCAACAACTTTCAAAAAAAGCTCCCGGGCTTTTTTATGATCCGATCCGTAGGTAATCGTAATCGGTATTTCGTGCCAGATAAAAGGAAAGCCGCTGGTGTAATTGGCTACCGTATCGGTAAAAACCTTGCTGTTTGGGATGTGGATGATTCGCCCGGTACTATGTTCGGCATCCACCCGGTTGCCAATTTCTATAACCGAAAAAGTGAACATGCGCTTGTCGATTACATCACCTTTAACTCCTGCTACTTCAATACGATCGCCCATTTCGAATGGCTGACGCACGATGATGTATATCCATCCGGCAAGACCGGTTAGCAGCTCGCGCAGTGCAAGAGCAAGCCCGACAGAAAGCAGACCCAGGAAGGTGGCTACAGACTGGAATCCTTCGAACCAGACCTTGCCAACCATAAGTACCCCAAGCACAAAGAAAAGCTGAAACGAATACCGCTTAAAGGTGTAGTGGATCGAGGCCTTATCGCTTCTCCAAAACACCAGCATAATCAGCAGGTACCGCAAAGCCACCAGGCCAAGAATGATAAAAAGCGTGGAAAGCAGTTTTTCGGACATAGCTTCCGATGTACCCAGGTATTCTGAAACCTGACCGGCGATATTTTGAAATTCATATAGCATGCCCAAATGTACGACCTTCGGGAGCTATATCAATAACCAAAAGGTGTCTTTGTTAGTTTTTCTCTACTTCTGTTTCTTGGGCCGCTCTGCTTTTGTAATGGAGAGATGGAGAGAATGATTGTAGTTTTGAAACCAATTCACAATTCAAAATTGTATTCTCAGGACGTCTGTTTCGTCTCAACCTTACAGGTGCGGATGCCGAATGGCGCATACAGAGGACAAAAGGAAACAAGGCTCGTAAGCAGAAATACGCCTGCGAGTACAAGCAGTACAATGCCCAATGTGCCGGTAATTACGTTTGTGAAGTAAAGTACGGCCACCACTAGTGCTATAATGCTGCGGATGGTCTTGTCGGCGGTTCCCATGTTTTTATTCATAATACGTATGGTTTGTATGTAAAAGGGTGATGTGCTCTGATGTGGTAAAACTGTATCAGAAGCTGAAGTAGCGCACGTTTGGCTGCTTCATATATGCAGCAACTTCCGGCGGTGCGGCAGCTCCGATCCCTTCGATAAGGTCATCGGCCGAGAGGTGATCACGGTTAGGAAGGTAGATACCACAGACCTCAACAGTAACGCCATTATTTAGCAGGTTTTGAAGCAGCTGCTTTGGGGAGCGGTCGGCGGGTTTAAAGCTTGGTGATTCCGAATCTTTCAGCGCCAGATCTCCGGCTTCGCTGCACAGCAGAATCCGTACGGTTACGTCCTGATTAAAAGACTGTGTTGCCAGAACCATCGCCATCATCTGGGTTTCGGCATCGCCTGAGGTTAATACCACAAACAGTTCATCCGAGTTTTCATTACCGTGGTTATCCATAGTGGTAGCAAACAAAAATGATGCTGCAGACATTGTAATCAGAAGGCTTAAAAAAAGAGTTTTCATATTTCTGGGTAGATGAATTTATATATTACTTTTTGTTGATATAGTTATATAGTATGAAAAACGATACCTAATAGCAATGTTAGATTATCAAACGGAATTACAGCATTCGTAAAGTGCTTGTAGTTTATTAGTTTATAAAAGTAGCCATCAACTTAACCAACCGGCTATTTTTCTTCAGCAGATCAGGATTCCGAGTACTTAATATGCTTCAATCTATCCTTCATAATAGATCAATATCCCGCCTTATTAATACGGCGCGGCTCATTTCTGTTGTTATGATTTTAATAATGATGCTTTCGGCCTGCTCTACGGCCAACAGGGATTTATTTCCCGCAGATCCTGAGGAGCGCGATATAGAAATCCACGTTCTTTCGCACGGCTGGCATGTGGGCATTGTGCTTCCGGTTAATAAACAGTTCAAGGATGTGATGCCGTCTTCTCTGCACATAACCAACGATCAGTCTTTTGCCGAATTCGGCTGGGGTGACCGCGACTTTTATATGGAAGAAAGCCCCGGAGTGTGGACAACGATTAAAGGCGGACTTCTGCCGAGTTCATCTGCCCTGCATGTTGCGGCGTTCTCCAATGGGCCAGAAGAGCAGTTCCCCCGCCTCGAAAGAGTTACCATACGCCTTACTGAAGAAGGGTATCGTGCCATGCTTGTACGAGCCGAAAGTTATTTTTCGAGAGATTCGCAGGGTGAAGTCATCGAGCTGGGGCAGGGCCTTTATGCTGATTCCCGCTTCTACGAATCGCCTAAATGGTATTATGTGCCAAAAACCAGCAATAAATGGGTTGCACTTCTGCTAAAGGAAGCCGGTCTGCCGGTTAACACCTTTACTGCCGTTCGGTCATCTAATGTTATAAGGCAGGCTGCAAAATCCGGTGCGCACCATAAGCCTTAAGGCATCAGCTCTGTATCTGTATCTGCATCTTCACCCGTGGTTTGGCTCAGAGCTTTTTCTTTTCATTCATTCTGGCATCGCCGGTATCGTTATCGCTGCCATTATCATTGGGGTGAAAACCGGCGACACCGCCCGAAACAACAAACTTCATTACGTCACCCGGATTGAGGTCCAGCTTTTTTACCTGTTCTGTGGGTACGATAAACATCTCGCCCGAAAAGTTATATGAGTGCGGGAAATACACCGCTACTTTACCCGGTTCATTTAAAATGCTGAGATCGGCCTCGGTTAGAAACCCCAGCTTCTCCAGATTGGTGATTGGATTGACCAGAACCAAAACCGGCTGATTAAACTTGCGTTCGGTGCCAAGAAGTGATGAAAACAAATCTGCGAAGGCCGAATAAACAATGTTCAGGATAGGAATCTTTGCAAGCAGGGCTTCGACCCATGATTTGAGCGGACGGCCTACAAAAGTCTGTGCGAAGTAGCCAAGCAGGATGAGCAGCAGCACCATAACAAGGATACCTAAACCCGGAATAACAGGACCAAATACAGACTGAAGCACAGACCGCAGCAGGGAATCCACGAAGGAGAAAATGATCCAGATGATATACAGAGTAATTGCAAGGGGGGTTATGTAAAGCATACCCTGCAAAAAATAACGAACGAGTTGTCGAGTCATGGAATAGAAATCAAGCGGTTAAAGGTACAGCTCAATTTATACCCGACAAACATCTGCGGCAACTGAAATTTTGTAATAAATACAACATCGATGCGATGAAAAAGGTATCAGGCAGAATGAATAAATAATAACAGTATGCCAGGGCTGCAGGATATCAGTATGTCAGGGCTACAGTATGTCAGTGTCAACAGTATGTCAGCGCTAACAGTATTTCATTAGCTGGTTTTATATTCGAATACCGTAATATGAGAGACCTTCGACCTTCGACCTTCGACTTTCGACCTTGGACCTTTGACTTTCGACCTGCACCTATTCAAAGATCATCGATCAAAAATCAGATATCAGACTTCTAAAACCTGTACGTCGTTCCGAAGGAGAAGGCAGCCCAGGCGCCGCGGCTTTCGGTAGCCGGGCTGAATGATGTGCCCAGATCCAGGGTGAAATAGCGCATCCTTAATCCTGTACCCAGACCTACAATGAAACCGTTTTTTCCTCCTGTGGCAAAGCCCGTTCGCAATGGCAACACCCTCACAGGACGGTGCTCTATTCCCACTGCCAGACGAAATACCCGGCTGTTTATGCCAACATTGTTAAAGCCTTTCTGTATATCAACCGAGATATCGGTTTTTGGTGAGCTTAGCATACCGCTTAGGCTGGCAAAACCCGGCAATGAAACAGTATAGGATTCACGGTCTACACCGTAAGCCAGATAGGTACTGCTGCCGAGGCTGTCGTTGAGCACATAGTCAACATAGTCATCGATATTTCCATCGAACTCGTTGTCAATCCAGTCGTTATCGATAGCCAGACCCTTCCAGCGCAGCTCATCCGAATGGGTAATGCGGGCCGATTCGCGCGATATCACCGTTCTGCCCATATCCGAAAGCGCAAAACCCAGCTGAAGGTTCTTCGAACCCCGTCCAAAGAACGCATTATCGAGTACGTGTGCAGGAAGGGTGATGTCGGCCACCGCACCAAGGCTCAGTCCGAAGCCGTATCCGGCGGGTGAACCGAAATCGTCGAATGAGTCGCCCGTGTAGTCCGAAAGTGAAGGGTTCGTGCCTCCGGTGGCGTCACGGTCTGTGGCGTACTGCTGCAGGTTGTTCCCAAGCTCGCCATGGGTCAACAGGCTGTAATTGAAATTATGCACCACAAGACTGTCACCGGAAACCTTCAGCGTGGAGCTGAAATCCATATCAAAAGAACCGTAGGCTATTATCAGCTTTGGTGAAACACCGGCTTTTATTCGAACCGGAAGTCCGAAGAGCGGGCTGTCGCCATCATAATAAACTTGTCCCGCCCATCCGGCCGAAAACTCGGAGAGCGCCATTAGCTCTGTACGCAGGTCAAGGCGCTGCGCATCGGCAAAAAGCTGATCATCGAGACCGCCAAAGGCTGCTTCAAAGACCCCTTTAGTCGTTCCCGTGCGCCCGTAGGCTCTTGCCCGGTGCCCTACAGCAAGGGCATGGTTGCCAAACCTGTAGCTGATTCCAAGCGTAGTTATGCCCGTTTGGAATGCCCCGTATTCCATTTGATTACCACCATTCGGAAACCACTTCAACAACATCTCGGCCTGAAGCTCATCGGTTAGCACGCGGCCTTCTGTAAGGTACTCGTTGTACACGCTTGTGTTCATGAGCTGCCCTCCGGTTCCAAAACTGATGGAGGGAATGGTTAAGCTGAAACGGTGGCGGTCGGAATAGCTGTACAGGCTGGCTGGATTCAGGTGAAGCGCATCGTAGCCGCTAACAGAAAGCATACCCGAACCTGCCATAGAAATCGTTACAGGATGGTCGTAAAACGACTGTGCTTTTGAGGTATGGGGAAATAATATGCACAGCATTACCAGCATCGCTAAAGTTGCTGATACTACATTAGGAAGGACCTTTTTATCATATTTCATCATCATAAATCCTCCTAATCTACTTTGAGCCGAATGGTGAAGTTCGACCTCAGGTCAATATTCAGGAAGTCGCTCCCCCTTAGGTTTACGGGGCGGAAGTCCGTTGTAATCAGCTCACCATCAAGCGCGATAAACTCGGAGCGGTTAAGCTCCTCCAGCTGCTGTTCATTGAGTGTGAACTGAACCGTTTCGGTACGTACCTCGCTGGAAAAACCGGCCGGCCCTACCGGAGCTGAGAGCATTCTAATGCGCTCTGAAGGCTCAAAAGGGAGGACGGTGATGGAATCTTCGATCGCATCCAGAAAGGTGAGGCGGATATCAACATCGAGCGGGAGTCTGTTCTGGTAAACCAGGGTAAAGACGGCTTCGGAAATATAGGCATCGTCGCGGCGGTCGGGCAGCCGTGAAAGAGAAATCTCGATGAGATCGTCGAAGGTGGCGGGCTGGTCTTCTGTTACCATCGAAAACGGTATGTTTACGCGCCAGAGCACGTCAAAATCTACGGGAAGCTCTACAAAACCGGGTTCCTCCAGCGGATTACTTACTACTTTACTTACAACAAAAATTTCGGTGGGATACTGACTCAGGAACTCATTCACATTGCTGTTATCGCCAGTGAACCTATGTATATCCTGTTTTATGTCAGTGCCATCATCGGGCTCGGTTGGAAAGCGAAGCAGCGTCTCTTGCGGTACTTGTGTTCCGTTGTACAAGAAGCCATCAACTGTATCCTGCGGACTCACGTAGTAGGGAGAACCTGGTATACCTGACAGAAAAAACTCTTCCCCGTCGTCGTTGCGCCCCATTACCAGCGAATACACCATGGTTCCGATTCCCAGGCTGGTTGTATACTCCAGCTCCAGGCTTGCGTCGGTAAAAGTAATACCACGGAACCGAACAGATAGAAGATCCAGATCCGAAAAGAGAGACTCAAAATGTCGTTTCGGATCGGTTACATCCAGAGGCTCATCCTCGGAGCTGCTTCCGTCGTTGCTCAAGGCACGTATGGTGGGTTTTATGATTCCCCGGGCCGCAACAGGCTTAAAAGCTTCTGAGGTCATCATAAGGCTGAAAGCCCCGCCGGTTGGCGGTGAGGAGCCTTCACTCAGTTCTACAAGCACATTAACCGGTATTTCGTTGTTTTCGGCCAGTATGCGAACATTAGCAAAGCTTTCGGTAAAAGTGCCGGCAGCCAGATCAGCGCCGCTGCGTTCTATTACAAGCGTGTCGGAAGGAACCAGGTTTCCGGCCGCATCAAGGCCAAATATTGTGGGGAATGACAGCTGCAGACGATCAATGCTAATTCCGGTTTCGTTGGTGATATTGTCAAAAACGAGGGTGGCCTTTTCTACCTCTACGAAATCCTCCGGCGAGCTATACTCAAAATTCTGGCGATTAATACGCGAACTGAAGCTGCCATAAATCACTATACCTTCTGAAGTCGTTTGCGCCATATCTTCAGGAGTAAAACTGCCGCCCGATGGCTCTAGTTGGAAATCAGAAAGAACGTCATTAAATGAGCCAAAAGGCATATCGGCCTCAAAACCCAGAAAAACGATTCCGGTTTCATTGTTAGTGTCGAACCTGTCTCTAAAACTGGTACGGGTGGTATCAATTATGGAGCCGGAGCCGCCCAGCAGGCGATACTCGGTGTTATTGATGAGCGGAATAGTGTACCGCTGCTCGGTCTCAAACGATGGCGAAGAGGGTCTCTCGCAGGCAAATAGTATTGAGACAACGGAAAAAAAGACAACGGCCGTTAAACGACCGTGGATGGAATCTGATAGTATCATAAAGTCGGAACCTCTCTTAAGGCACTTAATAAAGCGTGGTATGCTTTATTAAAAATACTTAATAAAAGTAGAGGAAACGACTAAAATAATTCCCTAAGTGTAAAAAATTCTTTCTCCTTAGCTGAAGTCCCCGCTGTCGTATTTCCGGAAATACTCTTTGGATGCCTTAACAACCTTAGGCGCAAGCAGCAGCGTGGAAATCATGGTCGGGATGGCCATCATTGCAAATGCGCTGTCCAGGATATTGATAACAGCACCAATGGTAGCTACTGAGCCAAATACAATGCTTACTACATAGAAATAGTTGAAGAATTTTTTCTTATCTGCCCCACCTATATAGCTTATACATTTGGTACCGTAGTACGAGTAGGTGAACATAGTGGTAAGCGCAAATACGGCTACACAAACAATTAGAATCGGCACGCCAATTACCGGAATACCGGCTGAAAACGCCATTGCGGTGAGCGTAACGCCGTCCAGATCAGTGTTTAGCCAAACGCCGGTAACCAGGATGGCGAGGGCTGTCATGGTGCAGACAAGTATGGTATCGATAGCCGGCTCGAGCATGGCTACCAGACCTTCGCGCACCGGTTCGCTTGTTTTAGCTGCACCGTGCGCCATCGACTCTGTACCAATTCCGGCCTCATTGGAAAAGGCCGCGCGGCGTACACCTATTATAATTACGGCACCGACGGCACCGCCCAGCATGGACTCGGAGTTCACATATTCTCCTCTGAAGGCATCCGTAACGATAAGCGACAGGTAGTAAGGAACCACGTCGATATGGGTAATTAAAATGTACACTACGGAAACCACATAAAGCACCACCATAAACGGTACCAGCGTAGCAGCAACGTTACCGATGCGTTTAATTCCACCAAATATTACAAGAGAAACAATCGCAGTAAGGATAATACCGGTGATGAGATCCGAACCAAAATGGGCTTCGGGTGTAACAACACTCATGGGAATGAGAACGCTGTCGCGAATAATTTGGGTAAGCTGATTTGCCTGAAAAAGCGGCAACGTGCCTAAAAGACCACAAATACTAAAGAACCAGGCCAGCGGGTGCCATTTTTTTCCAAGGCCCTCACGAATTACATACATCGGCCCGCCCTGAAGCTTGCCCTCGCTGTCGCGCCCGCGATACATGATCGAAAGCGTACAGGTAAAAAACTTGGTAGCCATACCAACCAGCGCGCTCACCCACATCCAGAAAATGGCGCCCGGACCGCCCATAGTAATCGCTACGGCAACGCCACCGATATTTCCCATACCAACCGTTGCGGCCAAAGCAGCACTCAGTGCCTGAAAGTGGTTGATGTCGCCTTCTGCTTCCGGATCGTCGTACTTTCCGGTAAGTATACCTACCGCATGACCAATATATCTGTAGGGCGAAAAGCGGGACAGAATAACGAAGAAAATACCTCCGCCAACCAGCAGGGCAACCAGAGGCGGTCCCCAGGCAAAATCGGCAAACTGGCCGGTGAGATCTTCAAGGCGTTCAATCATACGAAGGCTTCAATAGTTGAGTAAAAGTCAGTTATGTTGGCAAATATGCTCCCTTCCGGAATGCAGTCTGCTAATCTAATGATTTCACCCATACCATAAAAACGCACTCTTAGTTCCCGAGCGACACGCTTATTTCAAGCAGAGCCGCTATAGAATGGTAGAAAGTCGAAGGTCATTTAGACTCGACCTTATCAAATCGCAATTCAATTCAATAATCGTATATCGCAATCAAAACTCTTCTGCGAAAATAGACACTTGCCTGTCTTCGCCCCGGCAGACAGGCAGGCCTAACAGAATAGGTAGCTTTTATTCTCTGCCAGATTTTTATCCCAAATTACTTTCCCCGGACAATAGTGATTCAAAATTTAAAATTGCGAGCGAATGCGAGCTTCACTTCACCAGCATCATCTTGTTAGTTCGGGTAAAACTGCCGGCCTGAATGCGGTACAGGTACACTCCCGAGGCGAAGCTGATGGCGTCGAAGCTTACGCTGTGGTGGCCCGCCGGCTGATAACCATTCACCAGAACGGCTACCCGCTGCCCCTGCAGGTTAAACACCTCAACCCTCACATCAGAAGCTTCGGGCAGTGCGTAGGAAATGATCGTGACCGGATTAAACGGATTCGGGTAGTTTTGGTTGAGGACAAACTCAGCCGGCATATCCGGATCGGGCTCCGTATTCACCAGCTGATCATTGTTGAAAAAAGCCAGATCCAGAATAATTTCGTTGTCGTCTCCGGTGAGCTCAACTACGCGGTTAGGCGTATCCTGTTCGCCCACATTATCAGTTTCCCAGCCGTCGTTGGGCAGATCACGTCCGTCGCCGGCAACCATTAGAAACTTATATTCCACCATATCTCCACTTTGTCCGCCAATACGCTGTGTATATTCGAACACGTTGGTTTCATCGGTTTCGTACATAGGGGAAAAGTCTTCACCCTCCACATATTCCCATGCGTTGAGACCGCCCATTACAAAAACCTGATCGCCGGCGGTGGGTTCAAAAAGGCCTTCATCTGCATAAAGCGACATATTTAAAGTGAATGTAACCACATCCGACGGAGCAACCAGAATCTTAAGACTGCCATCCACGCTTAACGTGTCGCTTAACGGAGAATCGGTGGAAATTTTGAAGCTGTAGCCAAACTCCTGCGGATCCAGTATCCCGGCCAAACCGGTAACATCTACTGTTAGCATTACTTCCGCAGACTCATCCGGCTCTATTTCGCCAATTGAAGGAGAAAAACTGAATATATCTGCAGCCTGAACCGGAAAGTCTTCGCTAACTCCGCTTAGCTCCGGATTACCAATAGTATAGCTGAGGGGATCGTCACCGGGATTCGTAAACACCAGCTGAACCGTGGATACACTGTTATGCTCAACTTCCAGGTCGAGATTATTAAAATCTGAAAGCAGCTCGGCTTGGCGGCGGGCTTCTCCAATCAGCCCGATTTGTACGGTTCCATTCGGGGCATTGCTTTCGATAGATAAAACGCCTGTATCCAAACCGCGCTCCAGCGGAGAATACTCTACGGTTACGGTGATGGTTTCGCCGGGAGCAAGCACCTCATTTTCATACTCGCCAAAAAATACCGGGTTGTCTGTGGTAATGCTTTCCAGACTGATATCGGCCATAGATTCGTTCGTAAGCCCGACATTCATCGACGCCGATTCCGATATATACACCTGGCCGAAATCCAGTTCGCTCACCGATGCAACCAGCCCCGCGACAGGATCCTCAACCAAAAGCTCAAACGTGAGCGGGATTGAAGGATTCGATAAATCGTTGTTCATAATTGGAGTCTCGCCTTCATAAAGACCGTTTTCGAGTCCGGTAGCATCAAAGGTGATGGCTACCTGAGCCTCTTCACCCACCGGTATACTTCCGGAGGACGGGCTTACGGAAGTGATGAAAGTAGGCGTATCGTTTACGCCAATCAGTTCGATGGTGCCGGTCCAGGAGCTGGCAGGTCCGGTATCAAAACCGTTGCCGATCCACACGTAGAGGTTTTCGAGACTGAGGGGCGTTGGAATGGAAATGGTGGTTAATACGGGCGTTCCGTCGGCACCAAAGTCGCCCGTTCCCCAGGGTATTAGGCTGGCCGGCGCTCCGTAGTTGGAAAAACCGCCCACCTGAAGCACAACCGTGGAGCTGTTAATTGCAGCTTCGGTTGTAACCAATACCGCAAAGTCGCTGGCCCGTGACCCTCCTGAGTTCGATTCAAGAATAAAGTCTGCCGCAATAGCGGTTAAGTCGCCGGCGTACCCGTTGGCTGTTACGTTAATGAACTCACTGCCGCTAAGGCTGAGGCTTTCAAATTCGATTAGAATGCTATCGCCGGTGTTTGCAGGAGTTGGCAACCCGGGATTCTGATTACGGCCTCGCGTATTATTATACGCATCAATTACGCGTTGCTGCGAGGGGGCAGGATTGCGAAGCTTACCGGAAACGTAGCTATATATAATGGCCCTTTCTGCTTTTGCCTGCTCGCTTTCCGGACTTTTGTTATATATGGCCCGGGTTTTAAGGGGTGATGCCGTCTCGCTGTTCAGAACGGTTTCGGTTATATAGGCCGGGAAAACGTAAGATAGAAGCCCTTCACCCGTATTTGTTATGGTCAATGTGCTAATACCGGTCTGACCTTCAGCCAAGGTTTGAGAAAAATGTGTTTCGCTTAGCGAAATTTGCGGAGGGCCGTCCGTTGTGGCTTCAGCTACGTTCGAAAGTGCGGAGATGTTGCCAAAAAAGTCGCTGGCTTTCAACGCGATATAGTAAGTTGTAAGTGGTTCGAGGTTTTTAATTACTACTTTTTGGGTTTCGCCAGAAAAAGCCGGTCGTGGTGGATTTTCTACCTGAGTGGCATTTTCGAAATCCGTTTCATCAAAAGGGCTGGTCGAGAACCGTATATCGTAATGTGCCGCCCGGCCTTCATCACCACTGCCGCCAGGGGCGGTCCAGCTAAGGGTGATGCTGTTCTCGGTCGGTAACCCATCCATGGCCAGGTCTGTTACGGCAGAAGGCGGGATGCCGTCGTCTTCACCGGGCTGCTGAAAAACGAGCCCGGAGTTGTCTTCAATCCATTGTTCGAAATAGGATATACGAGTGTAAATGCCCATTAATTCGGGTTCTGCACAACCATCACCCCAGCTGGTAATACCGGCGACTACAAAACCCAAAGGTGCATCCGGCTCCGGTACAACTAGCGGGCCTCCGCTATCGCCCTGGCAGGTGTCCACGCCGCCAACGCCCCAGAATCCTGCTGCAAGCATACTTTCTGTTATAACTTCACCCGGATAGCCTTCCTGTGCCAGCTCATTGGAAACAACCGGCACTTCGGCCGCCTGAAGAATCATTGGAGATGTTCCACCAAAACTTAATCGGCCCCAGCCTGTTATGGTCGACATAACGCCTTCATTCTCAAAGCCAAGCTGGTTGTGCATAACCGTTGATATACCCACCGCATCCACATTCGGATCGCTTAAGTCGAGTGGTTCAGACAACCGTAACAGGGAAATATCATTGCCGTCCCTTATCCATTCATAGTTTTCGTGATTGATAATCTGAACCGCCTGCCGATCCTGACCGCTGTCATCATTTTTATCGGAAACGCCCGCGCGTATGTAGGCCGTACTTCCGATACAGTGGGCGGCCGTAAGAATCCACTCCTTATCTATTATGGTTCCACCGCAGTAATGCTGTCCCGCAGCTGTAACAATAGCAACTGTCCAGGGGTAATCGGCTATATCGGCGTCTTCACCACCAACGATATTAATGATGGGCATGCCAACCGTTTGGTACATCTGCTGCAGGTGGGTCCGTTCATCCGGGGTAAGTTCGAGCGTATCCAGATAGGCAGAGATCGCATCAGAGTCGGTTGTTTGCTGTGCCCGGACTTGATCCGGAAAGAATCCTGCAAAAAAGACAATCAGAATGATAATGAGAGCCCGCAGGCTTCCAGGGTGATTCATAATAATGTTGCGTCAAATACAGGGAGGGTGGTGTGATACACAATATGCGACATTCGGTTTCTGATATACGATATATGAAACCGGGTCGCTGAAATAAGGGTGCAGTGCAGTTCTAATTAACTCAAGTTAGGGAATTTGGGCTTTGAAAGGGCATTATGTGAGATATTTAATACATAAAGTCCGATTCCTGCAAGTATGAAGACGCTGTTTACCGGGGAATACGTCTTTGATGAATAAAAATGGTCTCGGGTCCAAGGTCGAAAGTCAAAGGTCTCTTGGATTCTCGTATTGGGATGAAAATTAGTTCACAGTTTCGACTACAGTAATTCTAAGCATGGAAGGACGCAAATGTCTTGTTTCAATAATTTATTTCA
>Ga0207421_10004826_pt1 | contig 15356 bp, 7 predicted proteins | sample SodLakKL_010_SED_4_FD_187542 | JGI IMG/M metagenome (GOLD analysis project Ga0207421, IMG submission 187542) | Alkaline sediment microbial communities from Lake Tanatar, Kulunda Steppe, Russia - 8KL_010_SED (SPAdes) (version 2) | ecosystem: Environmental > Aquatic > Non-marine Saline and...
CGATCCATCTTTCGGTGGCTGAGGCCGGTAACGGAAGAGTTTGATCTTATTGGTGGGCCGTGTAGGAATCGAACCTACAACCAATGGATTAAGAGTCCTCTCGATAAGGCGATAGCAGGAATTATTCCACATTTGTTATCCTACTGTTTAATAGGCACATCGGTGCCGAATAGCGTGATTGGAATTAGCTTGCGTTGACCTGATCTGCTACCCATGCGCTACCCAGGTTCGAAGGGCTCGACCGCGCAAGAGTGGGATAGGGAACGTTCGTCGGAGGAGTCATGGCGAAGCGAAAGAAGGAGCCGGAAGGAAATTGCGTGAGATTCACGCTGGACCGGGTAAACGCGTTCCAGTGTCCACCGGGCAAGCAGGAGGCTTTTCTGTGGGATGCGGCGTGCCCGGGGCTGGGCGTTCGTGCCCGCTCGGGGGGAAGCAAGACGTTGGTATTCCAGTCCCGTATCCATGGCAAGTCCTTCAGGATGCGGATTGGCGATCCCAAGACCTGGAATATCGACCGTGCGCGAAAGGAGGCGCGGGAGCTTCGGACTCTGGTCGACAAGGGCATAGATCCGCGTTTGAAAAAGCGCGAGCGTCAGGAGGCCGAAGTGGTGGCCAGGAAGCTTGAAGAGGCGACCAGAATCACCTTCGGTGAGGCGTGGGATGCCTATGTCGCGGCCCGGAGCAGGGAATGGAGCGAGGCGCACCGGCTTGACCACTCGCAGGTCATGACCGCGCCGGGCCAGGACCGCAAGCGGTCACCGAAGAAGACAAAACCCGGTGTCCTCTTCGCTCTCAGGGACGAGCGGCTCGACAAACTCGGCCCCGAGAAGATCGCCTCTTGGCTGGAACAAGAAAAGGCTACTCGCCCTACGGTTGCCGCGCGCGGGTACCGTTTACTCCGAACCTGCCTGAACTGGTGCACCGAGCAGCCAAAGTACAAGGGTCTCGTCGACGCCCGGGAGGTGCTCACCAAGGCCGTCCGCCGCGCCGTACCGCGGACCCGGCCCAAGGACGACTGCCTGCAGAGGGAACAGCTCGAGCCTTGGTTTGCTGCCGTTGGAAAGCTATCCAACCCGGTCGCGCGCGCCTATCTCCAGTGCCTGTTGCTCACCGGCGCCCGGCCTCAGGAACTCGCGCGCTTGAAGTGGACCGACGTCGACTTCCGGTGGAAAAGCATGACACTTCGGGACAAGGTCGAGGGCGACCGCCAGATTCCTCTGACGCCGTACGTCGCAGCGCTGCTGACCCGGCTTCGCGATCGGAAACCGCGGATGCGAGGGAAGAATGCTAAGCAAAATATCGACGAGTCGACGTCGAGCGACAGCGGTGCGCCTGGTAAACCGTGCCACTGGGTGTTCTCGAGCACACGCTCCGAGACCGGGCGCATGGGCGAGGCAAACCATGCGCATACCCGGGCCGTGAAGGACGCGGGGCTACCACATGTCACGCTGCACGGGCTGCGCCGATCGTTCGGGACTCTAGCGGAGTGGGTCGAGTGCCCCGTCGGGGTCGTCGCTCAGATTCAGGGTCACAAGCCCAGCGCCATCGCGGAGAAGCACTACCGACGACGGCCGCTGGACCTGCTGCGCGCATGGCACGAGAAGATCGAAGGGTGGATTCTAGAAGAGGCGGAGATCGCGGGGCCACAAGAGTCGACGCTTCGCGTGGCTTCGGCAGGGCCGCCGGTCGGGATGCAAATGGGAGCGGGCCGGCGGTCAACGGGGTGACGAACATGCTGGCAGGTGCTGTTCGAAGTTGACATGCCCCGCCCGCGGCGCCCTCGGTATGGATGCGCGTGCGGTCCAGCGATCATATTGAGTCGATAACATCGGATGGCGTGACATGACTTTGTCTCCATTCCGCCTACGTGCGGAGAGAGTACCCGCGCACGCGGCTTCTTCGTAGGTCCCGGTGCCCGCGGGCGTCACCGCCCAGTGCCCGCAGGCAGGTCACTCAAGGTCGCCCTCGGGCCACGCGGGTGGCGGCAGGCGCTGTTCAGCCAAGTGTCGCCGGATGTGCGGGTGCCAGAACGCCATTCGCTGCGGCCCATCCGGGCGATGGTGAATCAGGTCCTGGCTGTGCCCGGTGCCGCCTTAGAGGCACGGCACTCCAACAAGGGGCGCCCATCGATGCCCACGGAGTACCTGCTGCGGGCCAAGCTCCGGCAGATTCCCGTACCCGGTGCGCTCCGAGCGCCTACTGGTGGAGTAGGTCGGCTACGAGTGGCCATTCCGCTGGTTTATCGAACTGTCGATGGAAGCCACGGTCGGCGATCACCAGGTTTTTCACAAAGAACCGGGACCGGCTGCTGGAAGCGGAGATCGCGTGGCGTTTCCTGCGTGAGGTGGTGGACCAGGCCCGCGGGGCAAAGCACTGTCCGGGGACCACTTTCAGGCTGGACGGCGCCCGGATCCAGGTCTGGGCCACGATGGAGCCCTTTCGGCCCTGGGGCGGCAGTGGTTCAATTCCCGGGCCAGGACGCAACAGCGAGCGGCATTGTCACCGGGAGAATGGGTAGTAACACTACCCATGCCTCCGAGACCGACCCGCGGGCACGGTCGTACCGCAAGAGCTGGGTCCAAGGAGCGCATGTCGCCGGGGCTACAGTTGTAGGCCGCCTCACGCACGGGTCGGGGCGGTGAAGCGGGGGGCGGAGCCCGGCCAGAGAGGCGGGGACATGGTCCAGGTCCTGGGGACCTTGGTCTTGGACACTACAGGCATTACCCGATGGTTTTAGACTCCCAAACTCGCGTCGGCCCGCGGGCAAATCTTCAGACTCACTTCACGTTGGAGCTAAACCGCACCTTCAGCCGGGAGCGTCGTTGGGAGAGGCTTCAGGTTGGACTTCACGCTAGGTTGGACTAGGCTCGGCGGAGATGATGGCGCAGGACCATTGAGACCGAGCATGAAGAGCCGGATCACGGCTCGTGTTGACTTTGCGGTCGTCGGTTTGGCTTGACTCTAGGCGTTTACACGGGGTGTGCAGTGGGCGATGTGTATGGCGGTTCTATCAAAGAGGATCCTTTCGTCCAGTGGAATCTTGAGCTCCTAAGAACATTCTTTGCCCCCGGGGCCAATGGTGCAGAGGTGTGGCTGCAGGTGGACCCCGAGACCCTCGACGCCCTCTGCCCTTTTCTAGGCGGGGATGAGGGTTTCCTGGAGGCTGTCAAGGCGGGACCACCGTGGGCAACGATCGATGGCTTTCGTCGTGGCACCTCGGCGGACTTGGTAGACCGCGTGATAGGGCTAGTGAGACAGCGGCGATATCCCCGTCGAAGACCCCCCGCCTACTCAGACCCGGGTGAACTCGATCCAACGTACAAAGGTCTCGACGCGCCCTCATACCTTCCGTTTCTGGCCGCGTTGGTTCGCCAAAGTGCGACCGCAAACACCGAGGGCGGCTATTACGCGGGGCTGCGCGAAGCCATCGGCCTGGGGCAAGGATGGGGCACCCAGAACATGGCCGAGCTGGAAATGGCATGGCAGGACCTCGAGCGATGGAGCCTCTCCCAGCAGGGCGAGTTTGGTCGCTTCGTCTTTCGAGTCCTCGGCGGCTACGGGAGGATCGGGGTGCCCAAGTCGCAGAGCATCCTAACCAACCTGGACGGTGAACGGATGTCGATGGTCTTCGCCCAGTCGGGACTCAGGCCCGGGCAACCGTTGGGCGAAGCCCAGTTGTCGGAGGTTAAAAACAGGGCCGGGCGCGCTGGCTTCTTGTCGGCGAGTTTTCGGGAGGCCGTAGACAGAGCCGAGCTGTCTGAACCGGTTGCCGAACGGATTCGCATGCTCTTCGAGGAGTGGGACGGAACTGTACCATCAGGCCGAAACGGTGCCGGAGTAGATACCGCTGGTGCAGGGACCGGGGACCTGGGACGCGATCTGGCGATCACGCTTTGCTTGAGGCTGGGTGCTGGGAACGAGCTGCCATGGCGTATTCATTGGCGCATTTCTCTCAACCGGGACACTGGCCAGGTGTTGCTGAAGACCGATCGAGCCACCTGGCGTGCCCCTCTCATGGGTCTCGAGGCATCAACCACGGAAAGCGTTGATCTGAACGGTTCTGAAGCGGCAAGGGCATTGCTGGGCGCGAGTGCACGCGGTGACGTGCTGTTCGAAGCCGAGCATGTCATGGCGGACTCAGCACACAATCTCGGCCAGGCGGTGCTTAGCCGGGAGATCCTCCGGGTACTGTGCTGGGTGCATGAGCCGATCGCCCGCCGCGATGAGCTCCGAGAACGACCGCTACCCCTTCATGGCGGAGCTTACCTGCTGGTCCCGCCTGGTAATCGCCGGGCAGCGATGGATTACTTGCAAAGGGAAGAAATAGACTACAACGAGATCCCCACGGATGGATTGCCCGAGGGCTGGTGGTTCGTTTGGATAGGTTGTTGCGAAGCCTTGAGCGACGAGCAACGGGACACCCTTCCGGACGGAAAGGATAGGACCACGCGAAGTCGGTCACGCATCGTCCGCCTGGTCGGGGGGCGATCCGTGCGGCGGCACGGCTCGCGCATGTTCCTACCCTATGATCTCCCCGCGGTCGAACTTGATGCGCCTCCCGGCACGGCCCTTACCGCCGATGGCTTACGGTTGACGGAAGAGGTCGGTGGAGTTCAGGAAAACACCTTTGGGATACGCCGGTTTTCGTTGGAAATCACCGACCGGACGCGCCGATACTTCGAGATATCGGCGCTGCGTCCGGACGGAGCCTTCGAGGGCTCTGCGACTATCAAGGTTACCTCGTTACACAACGAATTCGTTGGCCAAGGTGACGATTTCAGTTTAGATGCGATGGGAAACCCCGTGGCTAACCGCCATGGTCTCCGTGGCGTGCTTGGAGCGGCCGGCGACCAAGGTTTCGAGCAGTCTTCCGAGTTTGCCGTTGACCACGCTGAACTGGGCCAACCAATCAGGCAAGAGCGGGCCGAGGCTATCGAAGCAACACCCGGGGCACGGTTCTTGGATTCCATTGCGCAGTCCGGCGCGATGGTCTTTGGAACCGCACGGACCCAATTGAACCGCTTGTTGGCCTCGGGGGGGATTCAGCAGGAAGCGGTCTTCGCACTCCTAGATTTTCGGGCCTCTGGCCGCATCGAACTCGAGTCGAATCCCAAGGGCCACATAACCCGCGTTCACGCGGTGAACCCGGCCCTGGTGAGGTTACCCGTGCGGGTCGAGCGGATGTTGGTTTACGGCCTGGTTGGGACAGTTCCCATAGGTCTATGGCAGCATCTTGGTGAGGACGTGCCGGGAATTCGGGTCCACCTGGCTCCACCGTCTGGGGTTGCCGGGGGATCGGTTCGGGTTCTCGCCGAAACAGAGGCCGCGGCTAGAGATTGGTGCCAGCGATTCAATGTGAACTTCCACGACGCCATGGCCATGCGAGTGGCACGTTGGGCCGCCGGCCGGGATACGTTCCTGGATACCGTGGCTCGCTATGCGGGCGAAGGATTCGCCGGCGACCGGTCCATGCTCGCAGCGTTATGGTTTCGGACGGCGAAGTTTGGCCCCGTGACGAGTGCCACCGTCGAAGGCGGTCGTTACCAAATATTTGAGACCAAGGATGCCGCGACCGGTGATCACCATGTCTATATGCTTGGGATACGAAACGAGAACAAAACGCGCTACGCGTTCGTGCGGGACAAGCGCTGGGGTATCTGGTTGACCTTGTGCGGGTTTGGGGAATTCTTGCGAGAAAAATTCGGCGTGAACGACGCCTTTCCTTGGCCGTTTGCGTACTCGAGAGCCAACGGAATCCTCTGGGTCCCGGCGCGCGCAGGGTTTCCGGTGGTCCTCGAGCGCGCCCTTACCCTCTGCAGCGCTTCTGCGCCGGACGTGTTCGACATGTGCGGGCAGCTCGACGGCGATGAACTGCACCTAGTGCACGCGCGATCGAGAGTCCCTGCCATCCGACTCAGCCGCGTTTATGACGGGATGGCGGACGGTCGATGGCTCGCATACAAGTGGGTTCCCCACGAGGTTGTAAAGCTCGTGGTCACCAAGCTTGGAGGTATCCTTGCCGAGGATCAATGACGGCTTGTTGATGGCCGACACTGGTTACCAGCAAGTGCAGCCCTTATTGCTTTTGGTTTTATTTTGAAAATGCTTGGAGCGGGGTGCCCATGAAGGATCCGATCGGGAGTTTTGATCGACTGCAAGCCAGTATCAAGCGTTACATAACGTCCGCCTTCGGCACCGATTCGCCCACGTTTGAACAGGAGCGCCAGCGGCTCTTGGACACCCACGGCGTGCTTTTCCAGGAGCCGTACCTCGAGCCCATCCCGGCCTACCGCTCCAGCAAGAGGGTGGGGGACCTTGGCGCCGAAAGCTTACCGGGGATGGACGAGGATGCCAGGCAGGCATTCGTGGCCCTCGCGCATGCCGGGCTCGTCGCTCAGGATCGCCCGTTGTACTTGCACCAGGAGAGAATGCTCCGGGAGGGCTTGGCGGGGAAGAACGCCGTGGTGGTCACGGGTACGGGTTCGGGCAAGACCGAGGCGTTCTTGCTGCCAGTTCTCGCGTCGGTTGTACGCGAAGCAAAGGCGGATCGAGCTGGTTGGCCGGCCGTCGAGGCCCATGAGCAGCCGGCGTGGTCCAGGGGCAACCTGCCGAATTGGTCGGACACCCGCCCGGGGCTTCGCGGCGAAGGGAGGACGGCGGCGATCAGGGCACTCATCCTCTACCCCATGAACGCCCTAGTGGAAGACCAATTGTCGCGACTCAGGACCGCGCTGGATACGGATGAGGCTCACGAGGCCATGGACCGGGTTCTAGGTGGCAACCGTGTTCGTTTCGGTCGCTACAACGGCTCCACCCCTGTGTCTGGACATCCCGTAAGGTTCGATCCGGAGAATGGCGCGTGGCAGGCTAATCGCAGTGCAAGAGGCCGATTGACGCGCTCAATGCAAGAAGCAATCAGCGCACACACAGCGATTTCGGGGAGACTCGATTCGTGTCGACAAGAGCTTCAGGCCGCGAGACAGTCGGGTGACCGGGCCTGGACAGAGCGAGCGGAAGCGGAGTTGGCAGAGGCGTGTGAGCAGGCTAGCTTCGTTCCGCGAATGGAGCCCGGAGCGTCGGAACTCTTCCATCGCTGGGAGATGCAGGCTGCGCCTCCCGATATCTTGATCACGAATGTCAGCATGCTTTCGATCATGCTCATGCGGCACGCGGATCCCGGTGCTCAGCAAGATCGGGGAGACGACTCGCTGTTCGAAACGACGCGCGAGTGGCTCCGGCAAGACGAGTCGCACCTGTTCCAGCTGGTCATCGACGAATTGCATCTCTACAGGGGTGCCGCCGGTACCGAGGTCGCTTACCTGATTCGACTGCTGCTAGATCGACTCGGTCTGCATCCAGAGCATCCTCAACTCAGGATCCTCGCATCGAGTGCCTCGTTGGACGTCGAGCGCAACCCCGGGGACACATACAAATTCCTTGGCGGGTTTTTCGGGATGGAACCCGAGGTCGCGGAAGCGCGTTTTCACGTGGAGCGCGGGGAAATCTTGCATGCAGCGCCGGGCGAGGCAGAGCTGGGAGAGGAGCTTGCCGGGGCCTGCCACGCACTAGGAATGCGCTTGGTCGATAACCCCGAGTTGGCGCTTACCGATGAACCGAAGGAAGTCGCTGAACTGCTCTTGGGGCAAAGAGGCATCGTTAGCGAGCGGCTGGCGGCCGCGTTCGTCAAGAATAACCGGACGCAGGCACGATCCCTGTCAGAGGTTGCGAGGCGTTGGTTCCCGGTTGGGTTGGGGGAGATCGCGAGGGAGTCGGACCAGCTCGCGGCGACCAGGGGACTGCTCGTTGCCCTGTCCGCCGTGAATGCCAAGGAAGGGTCGTTTCCGAGCCTTCGTTTCCACTGGATGGCGAAAAATATCGATGGCTTATGGGCTAGCCCCGCCCTGCACGACGAAGATCCCCGCAGGCTAGTCGGACGGCTCCTTCCTGAACCGCGCATGGCAGACGAGAATAAGCGCGTTCTGGAAGTACTCTACTGCGAGTGTTGCGGTACACAGCTTCTCTGCGGCAACAAGGTCCGGTTGTCGCCGGAGCAGCTCGAGCCGCCACAGAATCCGCACGGTATCCCCGGGGTCCCGGCCGGAGGTGGCGTGACGGCCGTGTACGAGCTCACGGCGCTTCCGGCAAGGCTCGATGGCTTGCCGGAGGAAGCCTTGGAGACGCGCACGGACGCGATGTCGTACGACGAGCTTGGGGTAGTGTGGTTGGTGCCGAGCGACTGGAACGCGGCCGATTCCGAGGAATACCAGTGGGAGCAGGGGACGACAGAGCGTAACACGGAACAAAATCACCAGAGAGGAACCCCCCGTGAAACCGCCGGTGCGTGGTGGCAGCAGGCCTTCATCCAAGAGGAGACTGGCATCGTCCAGATTTTCGCGGGCGAAGCTCCGGAACCGCGCGATGGCATGCTACGTTGCCTGTGGTTTGACGTGGACGAGGCGCAGGGCGCCGGGATCCGGGAGATGGGATTTACCCTCCCGGGCTTGCCACAGCGTTGCCCACGTTGCCTGATCGACTACTCCGAGAGGAGAGGTGGGAGGCAATCTCCCGTGCGGTCGTTTGTCACCGGCCTCGCGCGCATGTCGCACCTACTGGCCAAGCACTTGATGGGGGTTTTGCCGGTCGGCGTGTCGCGCAGGCTTGTTTCTTTCGCGGATAGCCGGGAGGCTGCCGCCAGGCTCGCGGTTGGGCTCGAACAGGAGCAATGGGATCACCTGCTCCGAAGCATTCTCCAGCGGGAAATCTTGGATGTAGCGAGGGGTGGCCTGCTGAATTGGAAACGACGCGTTTTCGACGCGTTAGAAGCGGGTGACGGAGACAAGGTTCGGGCGACCCGGCGGCGCGCCAGAGAGGTATTGGGCGAAGCTGATTATGCAGATTTTAACCAGTTTTTTGCCGTTGCAAGGGACGCCATCGCAGACCCGGAGTTCGCGCCCCCCGGTTGGGGGGAGCAGCTTGAGCGTGTAAGGCAGGCCATTCCCAACATCGTCCCAATCAGTGCAATGCTGCGCGTGCCTCAGGTTGAGGAAGGAGGGAGGCTAACCGCCGTATGGGATGGCTTGGTAGGTCTAGGGGTTAACCCCGGGGGGCCAAGCTTAGATGACAAGGCCTTAAGGGGTTTCGGGGACCGACGGGACTGGACGTGGCCTTTCGCCAAGACGGACGATCAGAAGCTTCAACCGATCCTTGTTCAAACCGAGGGCGAAACGACCCAGCATGCGGTAGACCGAATCGGTGAAAGGCTTCGGCGCAGGTCGTGGCGCGCACTCAAGGGCCGCCTCCTGTATGACCTGGAGGCGCAGGGGTTCGGGTACCTGACCTTGTCGCCCGCCGTGATATGTTCGGTCCTCCCGGGCATCGGCGAGCAGAAGCTGCGAGAGGTTTGCGACTCGGTGCTTAGGATTCTCGCTGAGGAATCCCGGACGCACCCCCCCGAGTACGATCGGGTAAGTGACGGTTGGGGACCTGACCAACCGCGTGCTGCGAATGCGCGTCAGGGCATAGCGAAGAAGCGCGTGAGCAAGTACATCCAAAGGGTCGCGGAAAGCTGTGGCTTGAGCTTCGAGGCACTCCGCGACGCCGTGCGGGAAACGCATCGGGCAGCGGGCCACGTGGGGCAAGACAACGGATGGGGTGTCGTCAAGCTCGAAGCGCTGTGGGTGAAGGTGATCGTCGGCCCAGCTGCGCACCCCTGGGTATGTGGTCGTTGCAACCAGAACCACTGGCACGCGTCTGCTGGTGTCTGTTCGCGGTGCCTGGAGCCGTTGCCGGCCGAGCCTAATGGTTCGCGCAGCGCCGGGGAGATGTCGGAACGACACTATTACGCCAACGAGGCGAGGGACCTGGCTTCCACGTTCCGTATCCATGTGGAGGAGTTGACCGGACAGACCGACGACCAAGCTCAGCGCCAGCGTCATTTCCGGGATATCTTCTTCGAGGGCGAGGCAATGTCGGACGCCGACCTAGGTACGCGCGGCGCTTTGACAAACGTGGACGCGATCGACGTGCTCTCTGTGACCACGACCATGGAGGTCGGCGTGGACATCGGCGCGCTCCAAGCGGTGCTCCAGGCGAACATGCCCCCCGAGCGGTTCAACTACCAGCAACGCTCGGGCCGGGCGGGACGCAAGGGGCAAGCCTTCTCCGCCGTCCTGACGTACTGTAGGGGGCAGACGCACGACCGGATCCACTTCGAGCACCCGGAGGAAATGACCGGGGGTGTCCCGCCGCAGCCAACCGTAACCATCAGCAACGAGCAACGAATCCTCGCCGAGCGCCTGGCGGCAAAGGAGCTACTGCGAAGGGCATTCCGCGAGATCGGGGTGCGTTGGAAAGAGTCTGGTGTGCCCCCCGATGCGCACGGCGAAATGGGGACGCTGGAGCATGCTGCTGACAACATCCTCGCACTCAAGCACTGGTTGGACGCACACCGGCAGGTCGTGCGCGAGGTCGCCGACATCGTGGCCCGTGGATCCAGGGTAGACAGAGGTCAATTGGTCTTGTCGCTCGAGGGCCTCCCGGCGAGACTCCGTGACGTGGTCAATAACGGCGAGTTCGCGGCCCGTACATTGGCGCATCGCCTGGCAGAGGCCGGGATCCTGCCCCTTTACGGCATGCCGACCAGGATCAGGAACCTTTACTTTGGGCTTCCCAGAAGGGATAGTCACAGCGGTTTCCGGGAGCCCCAGTCACTGGACCGCGACCTTGACCAAGCTATCTCTGACTTCGCTCCCGGTGCTGAACGTACCTGGGACAAGAGGCTCTTGGTTTCCGACGGGTTGTGTGGCCCGATTGCTCACGTCCATAATAACCGCTGGGAAACACGCGATAGGGCAGACGGGGCTCGCTACGTTCACACCTATTGCACGCAGTGCAAGCAACTCCACGTGGAAGAGTGTGAAACGGTGGAGGTTCCCCCGGAGCAGGTCGCGTGTCCTACCTGTGGAAGCGATCGCGCACAAAGATACACGGCGGTGTCCCCCAACGGTTTTCTCACAGACCTTGGTCCAGGGAGACCGATCGGCGAATCCGCGTACAGCACCAGGGGGGCTGGGTTCGCATTCGTGGCTTCGCCGACCCTTGGCGGACGGCACGAGTTCGAGAAAGTTGGCGGGTGCGAGCTGGCTATAGCAACGCAAGCTCGCTTATACCGAACCAACAACAACCGGGGCGGCTTTTACCGGTTCCGAAGGGTTCCAAACATGTGGGGGCCTCTAACGGGGCAACGGCTCGACGGGGGTTTTGATGATATATGGCGTCAATCGGGCGTCGAGGGTGACCAAGAGATCCGGTGCGCATTAACTGCACCCAAGACCACCGATATCTTGGCGGTCAGGGCGTTGGATGGACGGGGCCTGGAGTTCTTCGAGCGTCCGGCAGAAGGAGGGGACACCAAGTCACTGGTGAGACGGCGCGCGGCCTGGTTTTCAGCCGCGGTGATATTGCAGCGCGCCGTCGCGCTCGAACTGGATGTTGATTCGCTAGACATCGAGATTGCCTCCGTCCACATGTACAGTGGTGAAAACGAGGGCGGGGCAGAGCTGTACCTTGCAGATGCGCACCCGAATGGCGCGGGCCTGATGCAGTGGGCCAGGGACGAGTGGCAGGACCTACTGCTGGGATGTCTCGGGGCCACCGGGCCCCGATCCCGCATGGGTTCGTTCATCGCGCAAGAAATCGAGGCCGCGAATAGCGAGCCCTGGCGCAGCCCCGACATCCTGTTGAGGGGATTTCGAAACCGGGCGTTACACGGCCTGATCGATTGGCAACTCGGCCTCGAATTGCTGGCTACCTTGGCGGATCGGGAATTTCGTCCCGGGCTGGACACGGCGTGCGCCGGGCTGGATCCAGAGAAAACCAGCCTCCCGGCTTGGGGATCGCTGGCAAGAGATCTCGCCGAGCGATACTCGACCGCATTTCCGCGCACCGAGCTGCTCGAGCCCGAGGGCTGGGTGCACGGTTGGCGGGAACCGGGAGAGGAAGGTGTCATCTCGGCAGTGGTTCACCCGCTCTGGTCCGAACATCCCAGCCAATGCAACGGCGTTGAGGCAATCATGGCGTGGGCAAGGATGCACCGGGCGCGCGAGGTTAGGTTCGTGGATTCTTTCAACCTCTCGCGTCGCATGGCGTGGGTAAGGGGGCACCTCGGCGGGTTTCCAACCGGCCTGGTTCAAGGCCCAGGGGGCGATGGCTCTTATCCAACAGGGGTAGCAGGTGACGAATTCACCCTGAAGGGCAACGAATGGGTGTACATCGATCCAACTCCGCTGCGCTCGGTAGGCGAGGGGGACTGGCTTGTTCGCACGGCGGAGGGAGATACCGAGGTGGTCCGTGCGCGAAGACCCGGGGCGAGCACCATCTACATGCTTGGTGCCAAGCGAATAAGCTGTGACGAAGGCTATCCCTTGGTAATTGCCCGCAAGGCAAGAGAGCTAGCGTGATGTGCAAGCCCGGGGTAGACCAATGGCGCGCGTAGTAGGTCCCGTTCCAGCGGACCGCTGGGAACGGGAGGTCGTCAATCGGCTCAAGGCGCAATGCCCGGCAGACTGGACCGTGGTGGCCGACGTGAAATGGGCCCTGGAGAAAGGCGGGTGGGTTCGGAGCGGGCAAGCCGATGCGGTGGTGTTCGCCCCCGGGTTCGGCATGGCCGTGCTGGAGGTCAAGGGATCTCGGCGTATCCGGGTCGAAGACGACGGTCGCTGGTACAGGTACGAGCTGGATGCCGGCCGCGAGACCCAGATCCTGATCGAGGAGCCACCACCGGCCCAAGCGGACCGAAACATGCACGAGATCAAGAACAAGCTCGTCCTTGAGGGCCAATATTCAAATTTCCCGGGTCGGTACGCATCGCTTGCCGTCTATCCGCAGGGTGAAGCCGACCGCGTGCCCCCGATGTTCGACGAGTCAAGGTTAGTAACCCATAGGCACATGGGCAACCTACCTTCTAGGATTCGGCATGCCCTCGAAAGGTCTGGACCGGGCAAGCGCGGCGAAGACATGACCGTCGGCGTTATCGATCGAATGGTGACTACGCTTAGCAACCGTGGCTTCACGGTAACACACGTGGATTCCGAGGCCGTGGTTAATGAGGATGTCAAGGCAATAGAAGAGTTAACACGGCACCAGTTCTGGGTGCTCCGTGGTCTCTTCGAATTTCCCCGCGTCGCCGTTGTTGGTCCCGCCGGATCCGGGAAAACGCTTCTTGCCATCTCTCACGTAGAGGCACTTGCAAGCGCCGAGCGCCGCGTTCTTTTCGCATGTTTTAATAGGAAGTTGGCCGAGTCGCTCCGCTCAAAACATCCTCACTTAACGGATTCCATTGTCAACGTGGACAGCTTCTTTTTGTCCATGATTCTGGGTCGACAGGTTCCGGCGGACACGGAAGCTCGGCGCCGGTATTTCGAGGAAATCCTGCCGGGCCTGGCTTTTTCTGAAGCCGCAAGGCTAAATGACTCCGAGAAATACGATGCAATCGTGGTTGACGAGGGGCAAGACTTCAACGAGCTACGGGTGCTGGCTCTACTCGAGCTTCTCAAGTCGAACACTGGCAAGTGGGCGATATTCGCAGATCAACGGCAAGATCTTTTCAACGTATCAAATGTAGAAGCAATCGGCGCGGATGTCGTCTTCAGCCTTCGGCACAACTGCCGGAACACGGTCCAGGTGAATAGGGCGACGAACGCACTCGTTAATGTCGATCCCCCGATCGAGTCGATGCCCGGCATGCCCGAGGGAGAAGTCCCCGAGATCATCGAGACCGACACGCGCGAGAAGATGGCAAAGGAGGCATGGAGGCTTGCACGTCGGTGGGCTCCAGAAGGTGGTGCCGTCCTTCTGTCGCCGTATCGGCTGGAGCGCTCGTGCATGTCCGAGAGTCGAAAGGGAGATGGCATGGCCTTGACGCAAGATCTGAGCGAGCTTGGTAAACCGCGGCGGGTTTACTTCTCCACGATCAGGGCATTTAAGGGTATCGAGGCTCCCGTTGTCATCCTCTTAGACGTGGATATCCCGTCAGAGACTCCAGGCGCCGCCTTCCGCACGGAAGACTTGTACGTCGCTTGCACAAGGGCGACGGCACGGCTGGCGGTGCTATGCAGGAGTACTGCCGCCGGTTCATGGTTTAGGCGGCGAGTTACCGGGCAACGTTGAGGGATCTTCCTGATTCCGGGTCACATGGGCCGGATTCGTGGATTCGATCACCCTTGGAATTCCAGGCGCTTGGCATTGGCTCGATAATCCTGTGGGCGCTATCCGCACCATGGAGCTGCGGCCTTTACGAGGCTGCAGTTTGCGCAGATCCTAGAACAGGTCGGGCGTAGCCCGAGTAATCGTCCGCGTCCCGGTACCCAAGTTAGTCTTTGTGGTGCTTATCCCGCTCTATCTTGGCGGCCGCGTCCCCGGCGTGCCACCAGAATATTTCCGCCGGTAGCTCAAAAGTGAGCTTTTGTGCGCCTGTCGAAAGTTTTGGATGCTCGTGAACACTGGCTCACTCTGTGAGCTAGTGCCCCTCGTATGCTGGACATCGGTACATCGGGAACCCGGGAGACACCGCCATGCATGCGCGCACGAGCCAGAGCCATCCGCTTCAGATCGTCACCCTGAGACCCGTGGGGCGCGGCCGGCTGGGCCTCACGTTCTGCCCGGGCCAGTACGACCCCCACGCCCAGACCGGTGCTTGGAACCGGGATCTCGACACCGACCTGTGAACCCTGCGCACCTGGGGTGCGAGCACGGTGGTGACGCTGATGGAGAGGCACGAACTGGAGCTGCTGCGGGTGCCGGATCTTGGCGAGCGCGTTTCGCGCGCCGGACTTCGCTGGTGGCATCTACCGATCGTGGATGGCGGCGTTCCCAATTGCCATTTCGAGCACGCCTGGAACCGGGCCGGCGAGGACCTGCGCAGGCGGCTGGTGGCAGGGGAGGGGATCGTCATCCACTGCCGCGGCGGACTGGGCCGCACGGGCATCGTCGCGGCGCGGCTTCTGGTCGAGTTCGGCGAGGAACCCGAGAGCGCGCTGTTCCGCGTGCGCCGCGCCCGGGCTGGAACAGTCGAGAACTGGCTTCAGGAGGAGTACGTGCGGGATCTGGTCGAGGTGCAAGGTGTCTTCTGAACAGCCGCCTGACCCCGTTGCGCTTGACGCGGCCAACTCCTCTTGAGCTACCTCGTGTCCGCCGCGAACGGGTGGACGGTTGCCAACGGAAACCAGTCCGGGTGTGCCGCCCGATCCTGCTCGATCACGCCTCGCGAAATGTCGTTCAGTTCCTCGGGCTGCAGAAGGCCTTGGCGGTCCCGCGCGACCAGGGCGAACGGGCGCAGGATTCCCTCGGGGTCATCGAGG
>Ga0207421_10004827_pt1 | contig 15356 bp, 15 predicted proteins | sample SodLakKL_010_SED_4_FD_187542 | JGI IMG/M metagenome (GOLD analysis project Ga0207421, IMG submission 187542) | Alkaline sediment microbial communities from Lake Tanatar, Kulunda Steppe, Russia - 8KL_010_SED (SPAdes) (version 2) | ecosystem: Environmental > Aquatic > Non-marine Saline and...
TTCCTGCATTGTCATTGATGGTTTTAATATTATTAATCCCTTCATAATCCTTAAAGCGATCGTAGAATTTATGAAGTTCATGCATTCGCGTTTCAATATACTCGGTGTATTCATTAAATTCTTCTTCAGTTTCCGTAAATCCGACCACGTCGGTAACCGTATCAAAGGTGTCAAAATATCTGTAGCTAAAGCGTTGATACTCTATTTCTTCTTCACAACCGAGAGCCCCAAGTGACAAGCTCAGCAGCATCGCACTGATCAAAATTAATTTAACTGTTTTTTTCATGGGATCACCCTACTAATTATTATAGTCGATAAACAAGCATAAGCGCCCTTATGATTAAGGGCGCCTATTGTTTTAAAAGGAGTTTGTATAAACTTAATCAAAGTTACAAACCGATTATTTTTACTCGCTAGTTAAAACTATCGTGCGTTATCGTATGCATTTTCTACAACAGATAAGTATCCTGTTACGGTAATGGTTACAGAAGACTCTAATTCTGCTACATCCGGTGCATCATTGTCATTTAATTCTACACTCATGGCTTCTTCGATGGTTTGTCCTACTAACCATGCTTCAAAAGCTTCGATTTGCTCATACCATTCTTTTTCGATTTCGGAAACTCGAGCCATTCCGTAATCGTCGCCACGCTCTTTTTTCGTTTGAAGTTCCGCACCACGGTCTGTTTCAACTTGACCATCTTCATCAAAGGCTACCCGTACTTGAGCAACGTCAATTAATGTGTTTACAATGGTTCCGTCAGCATCAAAAGCCGTTGCAGTTACATAAGTGTCTACTTGTGCTTGTGCATTGTCTTCATCCGATGCGTCTCTGGATCGGTTAATATAAGTTCTCAATCCTAAACCAACAGTTTCTGCGCCTTCGGCCTCTACTGCATTGTTCCAAGCTTCTTCAACTGCATCCAAGTAGCTGGTTACCGTAATAGTAACAGAAGATTGTAAATCTGCTACATCAGGAGCGTTATCTTCATTTAAATCTAAAGCTAGTACATCTTCGATGTTTTGACCAATCATCCACTCTTCTAAAGCTTCGATTTGCTCATACCATTCTTTTTCGATTCCGGAAACTCTTGCCATTCCGTAATCATCGCCCAGTTCTTTCTTAGAAGGAACTAATGCGTCTTTGTCAGAAGTTACTTGCATATCTTCGTCAAAGGCTACTCGAGTTTGTGCTACATCAATAGAAACACTTACAATCGTTCCCTCTGCATCAAAACCGACAGCAGCTGCGGTTACATCTGCTTGAGCTTGTGCAGTATCATCGTCGCTCATGTCTCTTGATCTTGCAATTGAAATGTTATGACCAAGTCCTACTAAAGCAACAGAACCTTCAGTAATGGCTTCGTCTTGTTCTTCTTCCTCTTCTTCGGCTACTTCTTCACCGTTTTCCGTGCCTTCTTCATTTACATCTTCGTCTCCAGCTGCATCCTCGCCGCAACCGATGAAAAGAAATAAAGACATTGCTAAAACCATTAATAAAATTAAAAGCTTTTTCATTAATCTTCCTCCTTGTGTTTTATCGTTATTAGATAATACATATTGGTTGTTAATAATTTATCGTTAGTAACAACTCCTAGATAAATATACCATTTATTCTTCTATTAATCAACAGCTTTATGAAACTTTTTTATATAATATTTATTATTTTGCATATAACAGCCGAATACTAACCGTCCACCAGTTTTTTTGATTTATCGGTGCAAATTTCCACCGCTTCAATGATCGATGCCCGAAAATGGTTTCTCTCCAAAGCATACACCGCCTCAATGGTCATCCCTCCGGGAGAACACACCATATCCTTTAAATCCCCGGGATGCTTTCCGGTTTGAAGGATCATTTTCGCTGCACCGAGGACAGCCTGGGCCGCAATTTCATAGGACTGCTTTCTCGGAAGTCCCTTGAGCACTCCACCGTCTCCCAAGGCTTCAATAAACATATATACATAGGCAGGACCGCTGGCACTGATGGCGGCCACCGCATCCAAAAACTTTTCTTCAATTTCATCGACTTTCCCGATGCTCTCAAAAATGGCCCGTACTTCCTTTAACTCCTTCGGCTCCACATTGGCATTAGGGGTAATCAGTGTCATCCCCGCCTGTACCTGTACCGGGGTGTTAGGCATGGTTCGAACAATTTTCGCCTTCGGTCCAAGGGGTTCCTGTAAATACTCGAGGCTTACCCCCGCGGCAATGGATACCACCAAAAGACTTTCCTTTTCCATAGCATTAATCTCATGGAGTACTTCCTCACATTTATGGGGTTTTACGGCGAGTACCAGAATATCGGAGTGCTCAATTACGGCTTTGTTGCTTTGAGTAGTCTGTACTTTAAAATCCTTTTCGAAGGCCGATCGTTTTTCTTCATTAGGATCGCTGACCATCAAGTTTTTCCGAATTCCGGGATCCACCTGCAGAATCCCCGAGACCATGGCATAGGCCATGTTTCCTCCGCCGATCCAACCGATTTTTTTCTTTTTTAATATTTTTTCTTCCATCCTATATACCTCCTAAGTTAAAAAGTGTTCCTTTCCCTTCGCCTTTTTTCAATTTATCAATGATATGAGGAACCTTTCCGTTGCTTAAAATCATGGGAATTTTATAAGCCCCCACTTTACTGGCCGCTTCGATTTTCGTTTCAATGCCTCCGGTACCGAAGTCGTTTCCACACCCGATCTCGATATTGGCTCGAAGCTCATCGATGTTTTCCACGAGCTCCACTAATTTGGCATCCTCACAGTTCTTCGGATTTTCGGAATAGATCCCGTCAATATCACTAAGCATAATTAAAAGGTCGGCATTCCAGATGTTTGCGGTGTAGGCCGCTAAGGTATCATTGTCTCCGATTTTTATTTCATCCACGCATACACTGTCATTTTCATTAATAATGGGAATCACCCCTTCATCCGCCAGGGTAAACAGGGTGTTTCGTATATTTAAAGACCGGGCCCCTTCCAAAAAGTCCTCCCGGGTATAAAGAATTTGTCCGATATGAGTTCCATACTTTTCAAACACCCGTCGGTAAGCATCCATCAATTCCACCTGCCCGATGGCACAGAGGGCCTGCTTATAATTAATATCCTCTTTTCGCATCCATTTTCCGATGGTGGAAACTCCCGCAATTCTTGCCCCGGAGGATACGATCACCACCTGCTTTCCTTCCGACATCAGCTGATGAACGTCCTCACCCAGGTTCTCCAGAAACTCCCTGCAAATGGTACCGTCATCCTTAGCTAAGGTATTGCTTCCGATTTTTATTACAATTTTTTTACTGCTTCGAATCAGTTCCTGAATCATATTTATCCCTTCTTTCTACTACTCTTCTCCGGAAGATCCGCTCACCTTCCGTATTCAACTACCGAATTTGTCCCTCTCCCAGTGCAATGTATTTCGTTGTAACCAACTCTTCCAGTCCCATAGGCCCCCGGGCGTGGACCTTTTGAGTGCTGATTCCCATTTCTCCACCAAAACCGAAAGCCCCTCCGTCAGTAAATCGGGTGGAAGCATTGACATAAACCGCCGCTGCATCCACTTTCCGTTGAAACTCCCGGGCATGATTGTAGTTTTTTGTAACGATGGCTTCCGAATGACCGGTTCCGTACTGATCAATGTGAGCGATTGCCGCGTTTAGATCCTTAACCACCCGAACCGCTAAAATCAAGTCCAAATACTCCTCTTTCCAGTCCTCTTCTGTGGCTTTTTCCACGGATATCAGCGCCTCGGTGGCCTCACAACCCCGAAGCGTAACTCCTTTTAATTCTTTGGGAAGTCTCTTGATAAAATCCTTTGCCACGGCTTCATGGACCAACAGGGTTTCCAGGGCATTGCATACTCCCGGGCGCTGCATCTTTCCGTTCTTTAAGATTTCCATGGCCATGAACAAGTCCCCCTCAGCATCCACGTATAAATGACAATTTCCGACTCCTGTTTCCACCGTGGGGACCTTAGCATTTTCCACTACGAAATCGATCAGTCCCTTTCCGCCTCGGGGAATGATTAAATCAATTTTTCCCTTCATGTGAAGCATTTCCAATACCAGCTCCCGTCGATCATCGTCGATAAAACCCAATACCTTGGGAGAAATCCCGGCTTTTTTCAGCCCCTGATGAATCGCTTCAACCAAGGCACGATTAGAGTTGAGAGCGCTGGAGCTACCCCGAAGCAGTACCCCGTTTCCGCTTTTAAAGCCTAGAGCGAAGGCGTCCACAGTAACATTGGGCCGGGACTCATAAATGATCCCCACAACCCCTAAGGGCACCGTCATCTTAGATAGGGTCAAACCATTTTCCAATGTCCAGGTCTTCTCGCTACTCCAGACAGGATCCTTGAGAGCGATCACCTCTTGCAGAGCCTCTTTCATCCCTGCCAGTCGGGAAGCATCTAAAGCTAAGCGATCTACCAGACTTTCCCGCACTCCCGCCTTTCGAGCCTGCTCCAAATCTTTTTGATTTGCCTGTAGAATTTTTTCCTCTTCTGATTCCAGGGCTCCGATTACCATACGTAACCCTCGGTTTTTTTCTTCTCCTGTTAAACTTCCCAAGGCTTTTGCCTCTTTCTTTAGTTCTTGTACCATGTTTACCAACTTTTGATCATAGGTTTTCATCGCAATCCATCCTCTCTCTTTTTTAATTGCCTATTTTTTCTAAGTTTTTTTCGGTCACTTCTTTTGTATTTTTGTCCCGCTTCCCTTTCATGTTTTGCCCTTATATTAAATCTCACGTCTTTAATTCCATAGCGTCTTTATCATAAATATCAGTATTTATAAATAAATATAAAAAACTCCCATCCCAAAAGGGACGAGAGTATGCTCGCGGTACCACCCTAGTTGACCGAGTTCGGTCCACCTCGTAATGTTAACGGTTTTTCACCGGGATCTACTTCAGAACGGGTTCGAAAAAAAGAGGTTTATAGGGCTCTCACTATTTCCCTGCTCGCTTTAAAACATTTTTCCCTACTATTTTCCTTCAACGTAGCTAGATTATAGGTTTTTCTATCGATCCACTGCCAATGATTGATTGAAGATATTATATAGAAAAGCCCGGTGGGTGTCAATGCATATTTATTATTTTTTTTATAATGTTTTTACTATATGCGAAGATGATTTATTACTTTTTATAATTTGAAAACTTCATTTCATAATCCCCGGACTTACCCGAAGTAAAAATCCAGGTGTATAGAAGAATTCCCATCTCATCCTCAGCGGTTTGAATGTCATGGGGGAGCCCGGGAACTACGTGATGGCTTTCTCCGTGAAAGACTTTCTTTTCATTAATTCTACAGACCCCTCCAAGGTTCAGGTATAGTTCGTCCACCCCTTTATGAATATGTTTTGGATACTTCGTATCCGGCGACAACAATACAAATCCCATGTTGATTTTTTTATGCCCCATCGGTGCTGCAGCGCCTAGAACCTCTCCAAAGGCGAAGTTCTGCTCTAAATTCTCCGGTAACTTCTCATATCCGTACTGCCAGTGTAGTTTATGATGGTGATTTAGTAAAAAGTCCAATATGTCCCGGTTCTTTTCTGAAGATTTAAGAAGGCTTTTCCGCCCCTCTTTAGTAAGATCTTCACATACCGGTTTATGGGCCGGTAGGTAAGTTTTAACTTGAAGGGATCTGTTAATTTCATATAACTCTTCTATCACCTGTTTTAAATGACGGATCTTCTTGACCTCTTTTTTGCTTTTCTTCATTTCTATTTGTAAAAGATCCTGATAAATCCTTCTCGTGTTTTCCAGAAAACCTTTAATCCTTTGCTGGTCCTTTCTGTTCCATAATGCTTCCCTCATATAATCAAATCCCGGGGTAAGACCAGGGAGGACGGGCTTGCTGATTAACCAGCTTTCCTATGAATTTTCCCGGAAAACCTTCGATAATGGAGTCATCTTCAAATTTACTTCGCTGTTTAACCAAGGTTCCTGCTTTAACCAGACAATTTTTTCCCAGTTCACTGTAATCACAGACATTGCTTCCGGATTCCACAATCGTTCCTTCCCCTAGGGTGGTTCCATGAATAATGGATCCGGGACCGATAATTACTCGGTCTTCGATAATCAACTGGTTATCAGGAAGCAAGTGAAGCACCGTATTTTCTAAAATCTGTACATGACTGCCAATGCGAACGGGACCGTGGGAATTTCCAATAATCCTTACCCCGTCGCCGATAACAGTGTTTTCTCCAACAATTACGTCACCGTTTAACTCTGCTCCGGGGGCAAGATAACTGTTTTTTCCGATCACCGGCCGCTTTCCTTGAATCTCATAGGTTTTCCCCATACCCTTTACCTCCTTCAGGTTTTTCTCTATTACGGTTCCTTCGTAGAGGGAAATATTGACGTCGCCTCCTCGCATCCTTTTGATCCGAGCTTGATCTTCCCGGTTCAGTTTTCGGATGACCCGGGCGGGACGTCCCACAACCACGGAATTATCGGGAATTTGCATTCCTTCCGTAACCAGGGTTCCTTCTCCAAAAATACAGAAATTCCCCACCTTGGAGCCCGGCATAAAAATCGTACCGTTGCCCACTTCACATAAATCTCCTATAGTGCTGTTAAGAACCACACATTTATGGCCAAAAACCGTCTTGCTCCCTATCTTAGTAGGCATTTCCTTTGACCCTACCAATACGCTGTTCTCCAGGCCCCAGCTCTGATTTCCTATTCTCAAGCTTTCCGGTCCGGCGTCTCCTCTAATTACGGTTCCCTGGGCAATATAGACCTCTTTCCCAAATTCCATGGACCCTCGCAGACTGGCGGAGTCTGAAATATTTATTTTCACATGTTCTTCCTCCCTTCGAATTCACGAAATCCTTTTTCTTAAACTTTTCCCGGGAGAAATCCCTACTTAAAAAGTTTCTTAAACAGCTTAAAAATGTCAAAAGAGGTTCTTCGATATACTTTGTTGTAAGCATATTTTTTCGGATTTCGCACCCATCCCTTTCCTCTGGGCATTTTAATCCCGGCCCGGTGGACAATCTGCCGCTTCGGACTGATCCTTGCAGAAACTCTTTTTTTCATACTGGGTTTTCGAATACCAAATTTCATTCTCTCATCGCCCCTTTTTTAGATTTAAAAATACTCTACATCCTATTGATTCCCAAGATTCTGAATAAATATCATTTTTTTGAGTATACATGTAGTATCCGACTATTTAAGAAAGGAGAAGATCCATGGACAACATCCAAGAAAACTTCAATTATTTTCAAAAACAATACCCTGATATCTATGAGGCCTATGCTACCTACGGCAAAAAAATTCATGAACAGGGAGGCCCCCTAGATGAAAAAACCCGTTGGCTGATTAAAATCTCCGTCTCCGCCACGGAAGGCTATCCCTACGCCCTTAAGACCCATATTAAGAAAGCCCTGGCCGCCGGCTGCAGCCCTGAAGAAATCCAGCACACCTTACTGCTCCTCGCCCCAAGCGTAGGCTTTCCCCGAATGATGGAAGCCCTGCTGATTTTTCGGGAAATCGTGGAATAAACAAAACTATAAAAAGACTTCCTGTCCTGTTTTACCTTAGGGCCGGAGGTCTTTTTACCGAAGAATTTTATTTCCCTTACGAAAAGCTTTTATGATCAGAATCACTCCCACTACAATCAGTCCCATGGGAAATACATTATCGAGCACCCGTTCCGTCAAATCCGAATTCAACACCTGTACCATAAATACAAAGAGGCTGAATCCCCAAAGGCCTGCGGTGGGATAAAGGGGCCAGCGTCTTTTTCCGGCGGAAAGATTTTTCAAGTGCCGGGTGTGCATTAAAAACACGAATAAAAAAGCGATTCCCAGAAATATAAAAAACAGATACCCGTCCCGATCTCCCAGGGGAAAATTCTGCTCAATAGCGGCAAAGAGTCCCACCATGGTCACAATGGCACCGGCGATGAGTAACCCTTGGTTTCGGCGGTACACTGAATTTCCTGATCGATAATACATCAGTAGCAACAGTCCTCCTACAATCACCAACGTAAACTCTCCGGGATAATAGCCCAAGTTGCTAAGTAGAAAAATCCCTCCTATTATAATCAGTACTAAGCCCAACCATTTTCGGTCCATTGCTTTTCCTCCTTTGATCTTACTTTGTATTTCTCTTGCTTTTTATCTATTTATACTTCCTTACCATATAATTCATATTTACTTTTGCCGAACCCACCGGAAAATTTCCGCCGGGGTGGCATTTTTTCCGTACATCAATAGTGCGGTTTTAAAGATTTTTCCTGCCAAACGCATAATTAAAATCGTGGTAACCACTAAAATACCCAGGGTCAGAATTATTTCCATGGTGGGCACCCTAGAGGCAATGACCAAGCGAAAGAGCATCACGCCCGGTGCGGATAAGGGAAAGTAAGAACCTACTTTCGCCACAATCCCGTGGGGATTTTGTATGATGGCACCGATGAAAAATATGGGAAGCATGGGAATAATAAAAAGCACTCCCTGGAAATTTCCCGCAGAGTAAATATCATTGATGGTAGCCCCCATACTGACAAAGAGCGCAGAGAACATCAAGTAGCCGATCAGCGCATAAAGAAGCATCAACGGCAGCTCCGATACAAATAGATACTCCAAGACCGGCACTTCAAAGTAGTAGGTTGCCACCAGCATTCCCACCATGGCCCACACCCCAACTTGAATCAGGCCGAGAAAGAAGTAACCGATAATTTTTCCTTGCATTAAATCCCTGGCACTAACAGAAGACAGGAGCACCTCTGTCATTTTATCCCGTTTTTCCTGGGTGGCGCTCTGAAAAGTCATGGTTCCGGAAATAAAGACGGAAATCAGAATCATTCCTGCAAATACCCCGGGAATCAATCGATTTAAAAAGTCCAGGTCCTCTTCCAGCAGAGAGGACTGTTGGATGGAAAAGTCCGTAGTGATATACGTGGCCATCTCCTGGTCAATGCCCACCTCTTCGATCTTTCGTTCCTGTAAAGTCTGGTTTAATGCCGTTTGAAAGCCGGTCAAGGGAATAAGGGCATCATCTCCGGAAAACAAAGTGAAAGAATGATTTTCAAAGCCCTCATCATCAATGATAATATAAGAGGTTCGCTCCTCCTCAATGGTCATTTCTTCCAGCTCCGCAACATCCCCTTCATAGTTTTCCAATCGGTACTGATTCGAATCCACATTTTCCTCTAACCTCTCATAAATCCCGATTTCGTCCACCACATAAATGTAGTCCAGCTGGTTTCGCTCCAAGGACTCCAAGACCGTGGGCAGAGCACCGAATAGAATCATAATTAAAGGGGTTAAGCCCATGGAAATCAAAAAAGTTTTGTTGGTTAAGTTTTTCTTAAGCTCCCAAAGAGCTACTTTAAAGGTTTGTCCCATGATTTTTCCCTCCCGTCGCGATGTTTACAAAAATATCATGGAGAGAAATCCGGTCCATATGAAGCTCTTTAATGTTGATGTCCCTCGGCAGTTGTCCGAAAAATTCTTGGGGATTGGTGTCCTTCATCAAATAGATTACAGATTTCCCCTCTTCACTTTCAACTTTTTCAACACTAGGAAGTTTTTCAAAAATCCCCTTGGGATTTTTACCGTATATCGTACACTTGAAGTCGGCAAACTGTTCCTTTACTTCATCTAAGCTTCCGTAAATCACTTTTTCTCCTTTATTGATTAAAAAGATCCGGTTACACAGAGCTTCCACCAAATTCATTTGGTGGGAGGACAGCAAAATACTGACTCCGGAATCGGAAAGACTTCGAATTTCCTCCCTGAAAAGGTCTTGGCTTACCGGGTCCAGTCCGGAGAAAGGTTCATCCAGAATCAAAAACTCCGGCTCATGAATGACCGCACCGATAAACTGTACTTTTTGGGCCATGCCCTTGGACAGTTCCTCTATTTTTCGTTTTTCCATTCCTTTGAGGTCAAACTTTTCTAGATAATCCGATAACCGGGTCCTCGCTTTTTCCTTGGGATAACCCTTCAGTCCCGCAAGGTAAAAGATAATACTTTGAATCGAGACATCTTTGTAAAGACCCCTTTCTTCCGGCAAATATCCGATCTTTTCCAAGGGCAGTCGCTCTTTTTTTCCTCCGAGGAAAAAACTCACTTCCCCTTTATCGGGATAAATCATTCCCATAATATTTCGAATGAGGGTGGACTTTCCTGCGCCATTAGGACCGAGGGTCCCCATAATATCCCCTTTTTCTACATCAAAGGAGATATTTTTGACCACTTCCACGCCTCCAAAGGCTTTGGTTACGTTGGTTATGGATAGTGTGTTTTCCATATGACTTCCTCCTGACAGTTTACTATTTACTGTTAATTATCATTCCTGTTATTGGTTAACTTATCTTACCAAAACTTATGACTAATAGTACAACAACGGGCTGCGACTTAACCCCAAAATCTTTTCTTCACAAATTTACGAACATTAATGGGCACTGCCATCGTTATACGATTCTGTATGCATCTTTTCCCGGTCCCTGCGCTCTTTTATTTTTTTCAGCAGTACAATCAGCATTCCCAGGGAAAGAATCATAATGCCTCCTAAAATCCAATCAGCGTAAATCGGAGGAATAAATAACGAAGTGGCATTCCATCCCATATGCATCAAAATCGGCGCCCAAAGGGATTTTGTGTACTCATAAAGCAAAGCGAGGACGATGCCTCCTAAAAAAGCATATATTCCCTGCAGCCAGTTTAAATGAAAAACGCCGAAGATCACGGCTTGGGAAAAAATTGCCAAGGATAGGGGCAGTCCTTTTTTTAACTGATTATAAATTATTCCCCGATGCATCACCTCTTCAAACAAAGGTACAACAATAGCTACCGATAAAAATATCAGCAGGAAATTGCCCTCGGCGGGTGCAATGGATTCCATAACCTCCCCGTGACTGGGAAATAAACGATAAATATTGGTTAAGGATATAAGTGCAAACAGAAACAATGAGAAAAAGCTTCCGATTAAAACACTCTTTATAGTTGTCGAAACCTCCATTTTACTAAAGTTTAAAGCTTTAGTAAGGCTTTTCCCCCGAACTTTATACACCACCCAGAAAATAGCCAGGGCAATAAGACTTGCGATAATCAGTAATATGTTGGTATTTCGGGAAAAAAAAGCATCGAAGCCTTCAGGGCTTCCCGCCTCCCCGTACAGTGCACCATAATATATGCCTAAGAGTAATCCGGCAATAATATTAGCCCCAATGTATACGGTAAATGTCCCGACTATTGTTATAAGAATCTGTATTGTCTTTTTCATAATGTCCTCCCCATTACCTTTGATTTCGATGATTTAAATAGTATATGGCCAGCTGGGTACGATCCCTCAACTCCAGTTTGTCCAGTAGTTTGGTTATATAATTTCGAACGGTACCTTCCCCTAAAAAAAGCTCCTCGGATATCTCCCGGTTAGATTTTCCTTCTCCGATCCCCTGTAGGATTTCCATTTCTCGAAGGGTCAATTCCACCTTCATGGGTAAAGGTTCCGGTGTTTTTTTCATATAGTCTGTAAGAGAAGTCATTACCTCTTTTTGGTATACGGTATTTCCTTTAAATACCGAACGGATACTTTCAACGATGCTGTCAGAGGACTGACTCTTTAATATATAACCTTCCGCCCCGTAGCCGATGGCCTCTTTGATATATTCATCTTCTTTAAAGGTGGTTAACAGGATAATCTTCATATTGCCGTGGATTTCCTTGATGGCTTTCGTTGCCTGAACTCCATCCATAATAGGCATCCGAATATCCATTAGCACCACGTCCACACTTTTCTTTTTCAACACATCCAAAGCCTCTTGTCCATTTTTACAGATTTCCACTACTTCCAGGTCTCCCTGTAATTCCAAAAGAATTTTCAAGCTTTCTAGTATTAAACTATCATCATCCACTAACAGTACCCGGATCATTTTTCTCCTCCTCTGCTTATACGAGTCGTTACTTATTTTAGCGATCACTGTTTAAGCGATCACTATTTACGAAGTTTTCTCAATTGGTAGGATCGTCACTACCAGAAAACCATCTTTCCCATCTACAGAAAGATGCCCTCCCAGATTCTCCACCCGCTCCTTCATACCTTTTAAACCCATTCCACGATTGAAGGAGAGGGTTTTACACCCGATCCCGTCATCCTTAATATACATTCGTACCAGTTTTTCCATTACTTCTATTTTAATGATGATATTCTCTGCCCGGGAATACTTTTGAATATTGGTCAAGGCTTCCTTTAAATTGCTTCCAAGAACCTCATATTGCAAACTGGATACCCGGTTGAAATCTCCGAAATGTTCAAAATGAATGCTCCCGTATTCAAAGTCCCGAATGATTTCCTTTAGATACTGCAGACCGCTTTTTTCCTTCGGCCTTAAATTATGTACCGTATTTCGAAGCAGTATCAAGGTATTGGCTAATTTTTCTCTGGCTTGGATAATGGATTTTTTCGACAAGGCCGGATCCTTCTCCAACAGTTTTTCTCCCACCTCCAATTGCATTAATACTCCGGCAATTTCATGGCCGACATTATCATGGATCTCACCGGCAATACGGTTCCGTTCAGCAGCTTCCGTCAGAGCCTGCACCTGCTTGTTGGATCGAATCAAATCCCTCTTTTGCTTTTCCAGTTGATAGCGAAGCCTTCGTTCTTCATCGAAGGATCCTTGCAGTCCCTGCTCCTTTTCCAACAATGTGGAGATTCCGTAGGAGGCAAAGGCGGTTGTGCTGATCAGTAACAGCAAAATCCAAAAACCTTCCAGATCCTCCAAGTAAATTCCCAAAGCCATAGGAATAAGCAGACCCCAAGGTTGTTTTAACTGCACCATATCATATACCCAAAGAGGAAACAATAAAACCATATAGGGAGCAATTGACACCCCATAGAGGAGTAGAAGTAACTGAAGCGCCAATAAACCTTTATGGGCTAGATATTTCTCATAAACCAGCTGAAGCAAAACAAATCCGATCATCAGTAAGGGCACAGGGTTTTCCACGGATTCCGTGGTTACCACCAAACCCAGAAGAATAAACAGATATCCGATTTTAAAACCTTTGCCAAGTTCTTTCATGTTAACCCCTCAGTCCTTGGAAAAAGCCTGAGGATCCAGGCTTTTTCTTTTTTACCATTATATCATTTTTAGTCACTACTGGGCTACATCTTCTCGCTTCCAGGAACCCAGTAAGAAAAACAGAACGGAAAACCCTGCAAGAATCAACATTTCCAACCACAAATCTCCCAGTCCGCTTCCAAAAAGCACTCCATCAATGGCTTTCATTGCCCAGGTTACGGGAATAAACATACCGATATTCTGTAATGTTTCAGGCATAATTTCTATGGGCCAGAATACGCCACCCAGCATCAGCATGGGTGTGACCATCAGGGTCGTTAAGGTGGTCATTTTATGTTGATCCTTTCCCAAAGAAACCATGGATATGCCCAGGGATATGCTGCTGAGCCCAAATAGAAACAGAATCACGAATAGATTGATCAAGGACGGTCCCATGGGTACACGGAAAACCCCTGCAACAATGGCTAAAATGAGCACAATTTGGATCAGAATCAACAGGGCGAAGCTTAGAATATTTTCAAACATGTACTGCTTAACGGAAAGAGGACTGGTAAGGATCCGTTGAAAGATTTTAGTTTTTCGATCCTTTAAAATCAGAGTGGTGGAACGAATGGAAAAAAACAGAATCCCCATGACTAAAAATCCCATAGCTCCGGCGGTATGTGTCGCGGTCACCCCCGTGGTTTCATAGTTGATTTCAAAATTCCCCTGATCATAACTCTCAACCCCCCGATAAAAGAGATCCTCCTCTCCGCGGGCTTCTCTCGCTAAGCTGTGTATCCCTGAAAGATAGTTTTCAAAGTATAAAACAAAAGGCTGATACCGCTGATTATCCATACTTTCATAGCCTTCCACCCCGGGGCCCTCTCCTAAAATTGTTCCTTCCGTATACCCGGAAGGAAAATGAACAGCATAGTCCAGATCCCCGGCCAGCAACATGCCTTGCATTTCTTCCACCGGTACATCCCGAAGGGTAAAGTGCGTTTCCAGGTTCTCATAAATTCTTTCCGTCAGGGCCGTCCCATCTCCGTCATGGATTCCAACCCGAATACCTACCCCTCCCGAGGTATTCGCTACAAAATAGAGTGAGATAAATACCACGGGAACCAAAATCATGGTAATCAAACTGGCTTTATCCCGTAAAATTCTTTTAATATTGCTGTTAAAAATCTTCACGGACTTTCCTCCTTCCCTGATAAAAACCGATGACTAAAAATACGAGACTAATGGCCAACAAACGAAGGATGGATTCCCCAATGACTCCAGCGGATCCTCCGTATACCACATTAAATATTCCCTGTTGGGCATGATAATTCGGGCTGAGACTTCTTAGGATTCTAAATAGGGAACTTTCCATCTCTAAGGGGAAAAACCCTCCCGCCACAAAGGTGGAAATGATCACAAATCCATTGATGATCGTAGCCGATGTATTTTCCGACGGTGCCAACAATCCAATGGCAATACCGATGCTGATGGCCACAAAGGATAGCATGACACTAATGACGAAAATCGGCCATAAGCTGTCTCCCCATTGTACTCCATAGACCCATTTGGTAAAGAATATGATAATGAGTATCTGAAGAATAAAGGTGCCGAAGACCCCGATACTCTTTCCTAAAAAGTAATTGATTTTTCCAATAGGGGCCGTGTAAATTCTGGTTTTCATCGGAGTGAAAAGATCCTCCGTAAGACTCTGGGCTCCGGAAAAAATTCCCCACATGATGAACATCACAAGCATGGTGACTGCGTAGTAATCCAGACCGGTAATTTGCTCTTCCCGACCATCCAGTGTGTTCCGGGTAATAAGAGAATCCCTGGGGTTTCCTTCCGCTCCTTCACCCATAATCCCTGAAGCAGGATCCGAAGAGTCTCCTTCCATGTCGCTAAAAGATATATCTTCCATAGCCATTAAGGCCATCATTAGATTTCCACCCTGAGTGTAGCTGCGAACAATATTGTTTACGATGGAAGGCAGTAACTCGGAGAGTCCTGCATCGCGAATTTCTATGGTTCCTATTTCTCCCCGGGAAATGTTTTCTGAATAGTCCTCGGGCAGGTATATAAAGGACAGGGTTTCCCGTTGATCCACAAGGGCTAATCCCTGATCAAAGGAATCAACCGGAACAATTCTAAGCCACTGCTCAATTTCCTCCTCTTCCAAAAAAACTTCGAAGGCTTCTCCCCCAGGCCCTGAATCTTCACTGAAATAGGCTACGGGAATATCCCCTAATTGACCGGCACTAAAATTTCCCTGAAGAGCGGTACCTAAAATAACAATCAATAAAAGAGGCAAAAAAATGCTGGTCAGTAACTCCTGTTTATCCC
>Ga0207421_10004829_pt1 | contig 15352 bp, 11 predicted proteins | sample SodLakKL_010_SED_4_FD_187542 | JGI IMG/M metagenome (GOLD analysis project Ga0207421, IMG submission 187542) | Alkaline sediment microbial communities from Lake Tanatar, Kulunda Steppe, Russia - 8KL_010_SED (SPAdes) (version 2) | ecosystem: Environmental > Aquatic > Non-marine Saline and...
AGGGCCGAGCAGCGGCAGACCATCGGGCGCATAGGGGATCGGCCCGTTGATGACACGCCCCACCCCAGCAGTGCCAAGGATCGGGACGCGGGCCATTGCATCCTCGATATACCATTCCAGACGGTCCAGATCGTCGGGGTAAAGTTGGAAACTGAAATCATCGGGCAGCGGATCGTCAGGCGTGACCCAATGCGCGCGGCAATTGCGCTCGTAAGGGCCAAGGTTCAGCCCGTTCTTGTCCTGCCGCAGGTAATAGCTGCTGTCCACGTCGCGCAGCAAAGGCACCTTGCGGCCATTGGCGGCGGTCCATTCCGCCAGTGCGGGGATTTCATCGGTCAGGAAATACTGGTGCGACATGGTCACCATCGGCACGGTGCGCCCGCCGTAAGGCTTGAACCATTCGCCGACGCGCTGGGCGTAATAGCCAGCCGCGTTCACCACCTTTTCACAGGCGATATCGCCCTTGTCGGTATGCACGATCCAGCCACCCGGCGTTTGCGTCACGCCCGTCGCCGGACAGAACCGTTCGATCCGCGCGCCCATCTGCCGCGCGCCCTTGGCCAGAGCCTGCGTCAGCTGCGCGGGATCAATATCGCCATCGTCGGGATCATAAAGCGCGCCCGCCAGATCATGCGTTTCAAGGAAAGGATAGGCCGCCTGCGCCTCCTCGGGTGTCATCAGCGCAAGGTTCAAGCCTTGGTAATTCCCCATCGCACGGGCGCGGGCGAATTCCTGCATCCGTTCTTTGGAATGCGCCAGCCGGATCGATCCGGTGACGTGGTAATTCATCGGATAATCGACCTCGGCCGCCAATCCTTTATACAGCGACAGCGAATACCGCTGCATGTTCATCACCGCCCATGACGTGCTGAAGGACGGACAATTGCCTGCCGCATGCCATGTGGACCCGGCGGTCAATTCGTTCTTTTCCAGCAGGACACAATCGGTCCAGCCCTTCTTGGCCAGATGATAGAGCGTCGACACACCGACCACACCGCCACCGATAATGACCACACGGGCCGAGCTTGGGAAATCGGACATAGGCGACACCTTTCTAATAGATCGGGGGCGAGATCACCCAGATGACCTCGCAGGTTTCGGGATAGGGATTGGCCCAGCGGAAAACGTCACCGCGCAGCCGGAAACTGTCGCCCGCGCCAAGCCGGAACAGCGTGCCCGCGATCCACAAATCAAGCTGGCCTGCCACAACATAACCGATCTCCTGCGTCGGGCGGCTGATTGGCTGGTCAAGGCTGGCACCGGGGGCAAAGCTGGAATGGATCACCTCGAAATCATCGGTCAGATCGGGGGATAGCAAGGCTTCGGTCAGGCCGGGATTGCGGTTCCCGATGGGGCGGCGGGACGGCGCGCGCACAATCTTGCCTGTCTCTTTTGCGCTGCCGCCTGCGGCCAGCAGGCTGGACGGGGATACATCCAACACCCGCGCAAGAGTTAACAAATCATCGCCACTTGCTTGCGACAGATCACGCTCGACCTGACTAAGCCAACCCACCGACCTGTCCACAAGCCGGGCAAGCGCCACCAGCGTCAGACCGCGCGCTTTGCGCAGCGCGCGTAAATCGGCACCGTTCAGGTCGTGGGAAAGGGTGGCGTGAAAATTATCCATCAATTTTCACGCTAGGCTATTTTTGGTGTTGTGCAAATCCCGTTTGCGCCAAAATAATGCCGATCTCCGACATCGTCAGAGCATAAATATCCCCGCCGGAGGCATCTATCTTTTTGGACCGATCTCTCCAGCGGTACAGGATCAGATGATCGCGTGGCGTACCTTTGACGACACCCATTCGCTGACCACGACAGTGCCAAGGATCAACAGCAGGATCACGCTGATCTGGCTCCATGCCAGCGTGTTCAGCGATGCGTTCAGCTTCAGCCCGATCCCACCGGCACCCACCAGCCCAAGGATCGCGCTTTCGCGGATGTTGATATCCCAACGAAACACCGTGATCCCCCAGAAGGCGGGCAGCACCTGCGGCACGATCCCGTAGCTTAGCACCTGCGCGCCGCTGGCACCTGTGGCGGTGATCGCCTCGATCTGTTTTTTATCGGTTTCCTCGATCGCTTCATAAAGCAGTTTGCCGATGAACCCGATGGACCGCAGCGCGATGGCAACAATCCCTGCCAGCAGGCCGGGTCCGATGATCGCCACCAGCAGCAGCGCCCAGATCAGCGAATTGATCGACCGCGAGGCCACGATGATGAACAGCGCCGCAGGTCGCAGGATCAGCAGCGAAGGCGTGGTGTTGCGCGCCGCCAGAAAGGCAATCGGCACCGCCATGATAACCCCACCCAAGGTGCCCAACGTGGCCATGTTGATCGTGTCCCAAAGCGGGCCCATCAGTTCCGGCAGATAGCCCCAGCGCGGCGGCATCATCCGGCTGCCGATATCGGCGGCTTGCGTGGGTGCATCCCAGACAAAGACCCACATCGTGCCTGCGGTCATGATCTGCCAGCAATAGATGAACAGCGCCACCAGCGCCAACCAGCCACCCCAGATCAGCAGGCGCTTGCGCGGGGTGCGGTAGGTCCAGATTTGGGAATGATGGGTCAGATCGGTCATTGCAGAAACTTTCGCAGATAGCTGGAGCTGTATTCCGCCACCATCACGATCCCGATGATGATCAGCAGGATGGCGCCAGCACTGTCATATTCATAGCGGCTGATTGCGGTGTTCAGCGTCGCCCCGATGCCGCCCGCGCCGACAATGCCGATCACGGCGGATTCGCGGAAATTGATATCAAGCCGGTAAAGCGACAGCCCGATCAGGCGGGGCATGACCTGCGGCTGAACCGCGTAGTTAACGACCTGCCACCATGACGCACCCGTGGCGCGGATGGCTTCGGCCTGTGCTTCCTCGATCTCTTCGATGTCATCTGCCAGCAGTTTGGCGATGAACCCGATGGTGGCAAAGGACAGCGTCAGGAACCCTGCAAAGGGGCCGAACCCGAACATCGCCACCAGAAAGATCGCGATGATGATTTCCTGAAGTGCGCGGCTGATCGCAATGATCGACCGGCAGATACGGTAGATCCAGACAGGCGCGATATTGCGCGCCGCCCCGATCCCGATAGGCACCGAGATCGCCACACCGACCACGGTCGATGTCAGCGTCATCGTCAGGCTTTCGATCAGCCCATTGCTGATATCACGCCAGCGGCTGGTGAAATCGGGTTGCAGAAAGCCAAGGACAAAGCGCTGCCCGCGTTCCAGACCTTCGTAGACGCGAGTCCAGTTCACATCGACGGTGCCAAGCGCGAGGACCAGATAGACGACGATGCCGATCTGCACGGCAATCCGCCAGTGGCGGTCGCGGATGATCTGCGGCGGGCGCTTCCAGCGGGTGGGATAGGTTATGCTCATACGACCAGCGCCGCCAACCGCTCGCGTGCGTCGGCTTCGGCGGCGGATTGTTCCTCATCGCCCTTGCGCATCGCGTTCCAGTCTTCCTCGCCATAGATCGTGGTTAGCGCGTCCTGCGTCAACAGGTCGGGCGGGCCGTCGAACACGACGCGGCCCGCGCGCAAGCCTACGATCCGCTGCATGAACTGCTGCGCCAACGGCACGTCATGGATGTTGACGATGGCAGGCAGGCCGCGTTCGGCGCAAATCTCGATCAGCAGACGCATGATCTGGCGGGATGTCTTGGGGTCGAGGCTGGCGGTGGGTTCATCGACCAGCAGCAATTCAGGGTCTTGCGCCAGTGCGCGCGCGATGCCCACGCGTTGCCGCTGTCCGCCGGACAAAGCATCGGCGCGTTTGTCGGCATGTTCCAGCAGCCCGACCCGGTCCAACAGCGCATAGGCGCGGGTGATATCCTCGGCGGGAAATCTACGCAGATAGCTGCGCCAGAACGGGACATACCCAAGACGCCCCGATAGCACGTTCTCCATCACGGTCAGCCGTTCGACCAAGGCATATTCCTGAAAGATCATCCCGATCCGGCGGCGTTGCTGGCGCAACTCGCGCTTACCAAGGCCCACAAGGTCCACATCGTTCAGCAGCACCTTGCCGCCTGTCGGTTCGACCAGCCGGTTGATGCAGCGGATCAGCGTGGATTTACCGGCACCGGACGGGCCGATCAGTCCCATGATCTGGCCTTTCGGCACGGTCAGCGACACATCGGACAGCGCGGTATCGCCGGTTTTATAGGTCTTGGACAAAGCGTCGAGGATCAGCATAGGCAGGTTCCTGAAAAAGCAATGACGCGGGCGGTTCATGCCGCCCGCGTCTGTATGGGTGCCGGGGTTACTGGCAGTTGTATTCGACGCCCATCGCGGCATCGATCTGCCGGATCACTGACCAGTTTTCCTGAAATGTGATCGGGATGAACTGGGCTTCACCGGAATTGCTGAATTCCTCTTCCATGGATGTGCCGGTCCAGTCGAAGCTAAAGAACGCTTCGGCGACTTTTTCCTGCAGGTCGGGATGCAGGTTAAAGACGGTGCCGTAACCGGTCGTCGGGAAGGTGTCGGATGTGTAGAAGATCTCCAGCTGATCGGCCTGAATCACATCGCGGGCCTCCATCCGCTTGCGCACGGAATTGGCAATGGCGGCGGCGTCATAGTCGCGGTTGGCCACACCAAGGATCGAATTGTCATGCGCACCCGAAAACGCGGGGGTGAAATCACGATCCGCTTCCAGCCCGAACTCGGCGGCCAGCAGCGCCGACGGTGCCTTGAAGCCCGAGTTGGACGTTTCGGCAGTAAAAGCCATCGTGCGGCCAGCGATATCGGCGATATCGGTGATGCCGGAACCGGGATAGGTGATGAACTCCATCTCATAGCCGAAAGACCCGTCCTCGCGGGCCATCATGGCGAAGGGGCGGAAGCCGGCGCAGGCCACGGCCAACGGGTTTGATCCGGTGTTGAAGCCGGCGACATGCAGACGACCTGCGCGCATCGCTTCGATCTGGGCGGCGTTGGACTGGACGGGGAAAAATTGCACAGGCTTGCCGGTGACTTCTGACATATGGTCAAGGAACGGCTGCCAGACTTCGGCATAAACGGCGGGGTCTTCGACGGGGGTGTAGGCAAAGACCAGCGTTGCGGGGTCAAGCCATTGGGATTCGTCGGTAGGGATATCGGCGATCAGGTCGCCGTCATTATCGACAAAGCGGTCGGACAGGGCGAATTCGGCAAAGCTTGGCGTGGCAAGCACGACAGCGATGGCTGTCAGTGTGGCGGTCATTTTCATGGCTACATTCCTTTTGCATCAGCAGAGTGATGGACCGTCCCTGACGGGTGAATGCAAAAGCTATGTAAAGCGGGTGTGATGTTTTTGTAAAACGTCGCTGCCCGCGCATCAGGTTCCCGCGGGCAGAGGGGGCCGGTGCGTCAGCCCAGCGCGTATCCGGCACCGCGCACCGTGCGGATCAGTTCATCGCCACCGTGACTGCCCAGAACCTTGCGCAAGCGGCCCACATGGACATCGACCGTGCGGGCATCGACATAGATGTCGCGCCCCCAGACCCGGTCCAGCAGTTGGTCCCTGCTCCAGACGCGGCCCGGCTTTTCCATGAAGGTGGTCAGCAGGCGAAACTCGGTTGGTCCCAGACGCAGTTCGTTTTCGCCGCGAAAGACCTTGTGGGTTTCGGAATCCAGCACGATATCGCCGTAAACCAGCCGTTCACCCATCGTGGCAGGGCGCGACCGGCGCAGATGTGCTTTTACGCGCGCCAGCAATTCGACGATGGAATAGGGTTTGCTAATGTAATCATCAGCGCCGGTGTCCAGCCCGCGGACTTTGTCCACCTCTTCGGAACGTGCCGATAGCATGATGACAGGTGTCATGCGGAATGCGGGGCGGCTTTTGATCTGGCGACAGATTTCGATGCCGGACGTGCCGGGCAGCATCCAGTCCAGCAGGATCAGATCGGGCTGTTCTTCTTCGATCAGCAACAGGGCTTCGTTGCCATCGGCTGCCTTGATGACGCGGTACCCTTCGCTTTCGAGGTTGTAGGACAGCACTTCGCGTTGCGCCGGTTCATCCTCGACCACAAGAACGGAGGGTTGCAGATCGGTCATCAGACGCCTCCTTCCTGAAGCTCCAGCGCGGTGCGGTCATTTGCGGACAGCGCCTGTTCCACCAGATACCCCATTTTCACGACGGTGGACTGAATGTTTTCAAGAGCGTGATGGAATGAAGTGACGACATGTGGGTCGTTCATATTTGCGGTTCTTTCGCTAGGTCCAAGGGCGTTCATTCACCAGCGGCTTCAGATTTTCTGCGTATGTAGTTGGTGATCGCATGCATGAAAATCAGGACGCATAACAATACCATACTAGCAGCACAGGTCCGACTTACAAAGCTACCTTCAGAGCTGTCTGCCCGGATAAAGATATGGTTGGGCAGGGCGGTAACGGCGTTCAGAGGCAATGACGTGACGGGTGTGAGAACGTGTTTGGAAAGATCACCTGCCGCGTGGCTGATGGGTGGTGGCACCGGCTTCAATGACCCTCGGTCTCGATGTTCATCTCGGCACCGCAATGCTTGCAGTGGATGGCATCGGTGTCGTGTAACAACAGGCCGCAAGACTTGCATTTCTGCCGGATTTTAGGGGGCTGGAACACGGATTGCAGCAGGTGCAGGAACAAGCCGACCCCTACAATCAAAATCACAATCGACAGCCACCGTCCCGACGTGCCGACCAGAACAATATCGCCAAAACCCGTCGTCGTCAGTGCTGCCATCGTAAAGTAAAGCGCATCGACCCATGTCACGATATCGGGATTCGCTGTTTTCTGAAGCGCAAAGACGACGCTTGATACGATGAAGATAAAAACCGCCAGATTCACACTGCGCTGCACAACATCTTCGTTGCGCCTGAAAAACCGGCTATCGTGCCGCAATTCCTGCAACACACGATAGGACCGCACCACCCGAAGCGCGCGCAGCACCCTTAGAAACGCGAAATCGCCAAAGATGATCGGGGCAATCAGGCTAAGTATCACGATAATATCGGCCCAATAGAACGGATTGCGCCGCACGAAATCGCGGTTGCCGGACGATATCAGCCACCGCGCGACCAGATCGGCAAACACGATCGACGCCAGCAGCAGATCAAGGATCAGCCAGTCATTCTGAATGCCAAGAACGGTGCCGATGACATAGCTGCCGATGATCACCAGATCAAAGCCAAGCAGCCCCAGACGGAACCGCAAACCGGCATTGCTGCGCCCGTTGTAAAGCCGGTCCAGTCGTTCGCAAAGCGGCGCAAGCCGGCCATTGAATTGTTTTTTTGCCATTCTGCCTGTCGTATCCCGCACGGCCGCGTTGCGCCATGATCTTTGCGTTTTCTGAAGGTTAATTGGCTTTATTGGCCAGTTCAATTGAAAGCCGGGGGCATATGCGTTACGACCGCCAATCTACCTGCATCGACGACCGTCGTGCGGAAATAAGAATAAGGAAGGGATAGCCATGACCGATCAGACTTCATCGGACGATGATGCACCTGAGATCGAACCGATACCCGAACCAGAAGGCGATACTGAAATTATCGAGACCGATTACGACATCGGTCAGGATAATTTCAGTGGTGCCGTTGCGCTGGAACTTGATCTGCACAAGATCGTTTTTTCCGTATCCGCCATTTCGATCATGGTGTTCACCTTTCTGACGCTCGCGTTCCAGAACGAAGCAGAGCCTTTGTTTGTTGGCCTGCGCGACTGGCTGACCAGCCATCTGGACTGGTTTTTCCTGAGTGCGGGCAATATTTTCGTGCTGGTGTGCTTGGGGCTGATCGTTTCGCCCTTGGGCAAGGTGCGCCTGGGCGGGCCGGATGCGACGCCGGATTACGGCTATGTCGGCTGGTTTTCGATGCTGTTTGCCGCCGGTATGGGCATCGGTCTGATGTTTTTCGGTGTATCGGAACCGATGGGCCACTTTGATGCGGCTTTGGCCGGGATCACCGTGGGCGAAGACGGTTTGCGCACTGACTGGGCACCGCTTGGCGGGGCCGAAGGCAATATCGAGGAATCCCGCCGTCTGGGTATGGCTGCCACGATCTTTCACTGGGGTCTGCATCCTTGGGCGATCTATGCTGTGGTCGCGCTGGCGCTGGCGCTGTTCAGCTATAACAAGGGTCTGCCGCTGACGTTGCGGTCCTGCTTTTACCCGATCTTTGGCGAACGCGTCTGGGGTTGGCCCGGGCACATCATCGACATTCTGGCTGTGCTGGCGACCGTGTTCGGTCTGGCGACATCGCTGGGGATCGGTGCGCAACAGGCGTCTGCCGGTCTGAATTTTCTGTTCGGTCTGGGCACGGGCAATTCGATGCTGATCCTGCTGATTATCGTCATCACGCTGATCGCCATCGGGTCAATCATCCGCGGCCTTGATGGTGGCGTCAAAGTTCTGTCCGAAGTGAACATGGGTCTGGCAACGCTGCTGCTGTTGTTCATTATCATCGCAGGACCAACCGTCGCGATCCTGACCGGGTTCTGGGACAATCTGTTGGCGTACGGGCAATATCTGCCTGCCTTGTCGATGCCGTTCGCGCGTGAAGATGCGAACTTTTCCCAAGGCTGGACCGCGTTCTATTGGGCGTGGTGGATCAGCTGGTCACCTTTCGTGGGCATGTTTATCGCCCGCGTCAGCCGTGGCCGGACCGTGCGTGAATTCCTGATCGGTGTGCTGATCGTGCCGACGCTGTTGTCCGTGCTTTGGATGACCGCGCTGGGTGGCACGGCTATCGGCCAAGTGGTGAATGACGGCTATACTGCCGTGCAGGATGCCGCACTTGAACTCAAGCTGTTCGAGATGCTGACGCAGTTGCCGCTGACGGCGATCACATCCTTTGTCGGGATCATTCTGGTCGTGGTGTTCTTTATCACCTCGTCGGATTCCGGCAGCCTGGTGATCGACACGATCGCGGCAGGCGGCAAGACCAATGCGCCGGTGATCCAGCGCGTGTTCTGGGCCAGCTTTGAAGGGGCGGTTGCGGTTGCGCTGTTGCTGGGCGGTGGCCTTGCTGCGTTGCAGGCGATGGCCGTGTCTGCGGGCCTGCCGTTCACGATTGTTCTGCTGGCTGCGTGCTATGCTGTTGTGCGCGGGTTGATGAACGAACCGCGCTGACCTAAACCTCCGGCGCTACCGCTTAGGTGGCGCCGGATGCTGCTTGTAATCAACCGGCGCGGTTCATACCTGTCAATTAACTAGTAAATCAAAAGGAAGACCCAGTTTCATGCTTTATGTCGATATCCCGACCCAGTCCGAAATCACCAAACTTTTCTCGACCCGTGGTGAGGCGCTGATCAGCATTTACCTGACCACGACGCCCGAAACCCAGCATATCGACGCCGCCCGCACGCGGCTGAAACAACTGACATCGGACGCAGTCGCGCAGTTGGAAGAGGCGGGTGCCGCCAAGCGCACGATCTGGCCGATTGAGGAACAATTGCATGATCTGCTGGACGACGACGATTTCTGGCGCGTGCAGGCCAATTCGCTGGCATTGTTCATCACGCCCGATGATTTGCGCAGCTACCGCCTGCCCAACAAACTGACCGAAACCGTACAGGTTTCCGACCGTTTCCACCTCAAGCCGCTTTTGCGGGCCGTTTCGATGCCGCAGCACGCCTTTGTGCTGGCACTGGCCGAAGACGAAGTGCGCGTGATCGAATTGCTGGGTGACCAGCCCGCCGAAGAAATCAAAGTTCCCGACATGCCCAAAAGCGCCGCCTCTGTCGCGGGTACGGCGAATGTGAATTCGCGCAGCTATTCAGGCCGTCAGGGTGGCGGTGAAGGTCAAAAGCACCATCTGCGCCAATACGCCCGTCAGGTCGACAAGGCCCTGCGCGGCCTGCTGTCTGGCCGGAGCGAGCCTTTGATCATTGCTGCGACCGAACCGATGCTGTCGATTTTCCGTTCGGTCAACAGCTATCCGCATCTGGCCGATTCTGCGCTGGAAACCAGCCCTGTGCGGATTGCGCCGCACGATCTGGGCAGCGATGCCCGCAAGATCGTGGACGAAACCAACGCCGCGATCGTCAAGGCTGCAAACGCGCTTTACACCACGCGCGAGGCTGATGGCCGCGCCACGACCGACACCGCCGATGCCGCCCGCGCCGCGACTTTTGGTGCGGTTGATACGCTGCTGGTCGATATGGATGTGGTTGTGCCCGGTCTGGTTGACGAAACATCCGGTGCCGTGACCTTTGATGATGAAGCAAGCGCCGTCAGCTACGGCGTCATCGACGAAATCGCGGGCCGTGTCATTGCCCATGGTGGCCGCGTGCTGGCCGTGCGCAAAGATGACATCCCGCAGGGTGCGACACTGGCAGCGATCCTGCGCTACGCAGTCTGAACTTTCGCAAGGGGCCGGTGTCGTGCCGGCCCTTTCGCCTTGGGCATGTCCTGCGGACCGGCCTGATTAAATCGATCTGAACCCTACGGTAGAAGGCCGCGATCATGCTGGGGATACTGGTCATTGCCACAGCCCTGACAGCCCTGATCGTGCTGGCCTACCGCGGCATGAGCCTTTTGCTGCTGGCCCCCGCTATCGCCGTTCTTGCCGTGCTGTTTGCCGAAGGTGGCCCGCTTTTGGGCAGCTATACCCAAGTGTTCATGCAGGCCACCGGCGGCTTTATCATCCAGTATTTCCCGCTGTTCCTGCTCGGCGCTGTCTTTGGCAAATTGATGGAATCGTCGGGCTCTGCCCGCGTGCTGGCGGACGGGATTATTCGCAGTCTTGGTCCGCAACGCGCGGTTCTGGCGGTGGTGCTGTCCTGCGCGGTGATGACCTATGGCGGGGTGTCGCTGTTCGTGGTGGCCTTTGCCGTCTGGCCGATTGCCGCGGCGCTGTTTCGCGAAGCCAACCTGCCCAAAGTCCTGATCCCCGCCACCATCGCGCTGGGCGCATTCACCTTTACGATGACGGCCTTGCCGGGCACGCCCGCGATCCAGAACGCGATCCCGATGCCCTATTTCGGCACGACACCTTTCGCAGCACCCGGTCTGGGCATCCTGACGGGTGTGATGATGCTGGCGCTGGGCTGGGCATGGCTGGAATACCGCGCCAAGGCGCTTGGCCCCGGCTATGGCGCGCAGGACGATACCGTTGCAACACAGGCGCAGCGCAACACCCCAAGCCTATTCGTCGCGGCGACACCTTTGGTGTTGGTGCTGGTGCTGAACATCATCTTTACCTTCATCGTGATCCCGTGGCTGGACACGGATTATCTGGCCGACCCTGCCTTTGGCGCGACAGATATTGGCGCCTTGCGCGGGATCTGGTCGATCATCGCGGCGTTGACGCTGGCCTGTCTGGTTCTGGTCGCAATGAACTGGGGCAGGCTGGCGCAAAATCTGGGCCGCACGCTTGACCAAGGGGCGCAGGATTCGTTGCAGCCGATCTTTAACACCGCGTCATTGGTGGGCTTCGGGGCCGTGATCGCGTCATTGGGCGCGTTCGGGCTGATCCGTGACTGGGTCGTGACCGTTGGCGGCGATAACCCGCTGATATCACTTGCCGTAGGGACAAGCCTGCTGGCCGGCATGACTGGGTCGGCGTCGGGCGGGATGTCCATCGCCCTTGCAACATTGGGTGATACCTATCTGCAAATGGGCAATGCGGCGGGTATCGCGCCGGATCTGCTGCACCGTGTGACGGCGGTGGCGACGGGCGGTCTTGATGCGCTGCCTCACAACGGTGCGGTGATCACGCTGTTGACCATTTGCGGTCTTACCCACCGCGAGGCATACAAAGATATCGCGGTCGTCGCGGTTGTGATTCCGGTTGCAGCACTGTGTGTGCTGGTGGCGCTGGGCACAATCTTTGGCAGCTTCTGACCGTTTTTCGACCTCATTGAAAGCACCCTTATGACGACCCCTCAAATACTGATTGTGGCCATTCTGATCGCGACCATGGCGTTGTTTTTGTGGGGAAAGTTCCGGCACGATGTTGTCGCTTTGATGTCACTGATGGCCTGTGTGGTCGCTGGCCTGCTTCCGGCAGAGGATGCTTTTGCAGGTTTCGGGCACCCCGCCGTCATCACTGTCGCCTGTGTGCTGGTTCTTAGTCAGGGGTTGCAGAACACAGGTGCGGTCGACTGGATCGCGCGCACCGTCCTGCCGCGCGAGGCTGGCATGGTGACCAGTCTTGCCGCGCTGATGGGGCTAGGCGCGCTTTTGTCGGGGTTTATGAACAACGTCGGCGCTATGGCGTTGCTGATGCCGGTGGCAGTGCAATTGTCAGGACGGCTTGGCCTGACTGCCGGTCAGGTGCTGATGCCGCTGGCTTTTGGTACGATCCTTGGCGGTATGACGACATTGATCGGCACACCACCCAACCTGATCGTGTCCGGTTTCCGCGCCGAGGCAGGCTTTGGCCAGTTCGCCATGTTCGACTTTGCACCAGTGGGTGTGGCTGTGGCTGTCTGTGGTGTCGCCTTTGTCGCGTTGTTGGGCTGGCGGCTGGTACCTGCACGCAAGTCGTCCAATGACGGCGATTTCGCCACTGGCGCCTATCTGACCGAGGTCCGCGTGCCAGAGGACAGCAAGGCCGACGGCATGACACTGCGCGCCTTCGAGCGCGAGATTGACGATTCCGAGGCCCAAATCATAGGCCTTGTGCGCAATGAAGTCCGGATCACCGCCCCGCATGGTGGCAGGCGTATTCGCGGTGGCGATATTCTTGTGCTGGAAGCCGATGTCGATGCGCTGGCAGAGGCTTTGTCGGTTTTCAACATCAAGCTAGAAGAACAGGGGTCATCAAAAGAACAAGAGGATACCCCGAAAAAACCCGCCAAATCGGATGATGACAAGGACGGCAAATCCAAACAGGACGAAGATATCGTGCTGCGCGAACTGGCCGTATTGCCAGGGTCCAGCCTTGTGGGCCGGTCAGCCAAGGATCTGCGGCTGCGCACGCGCTATGGCCTGAACCTGCTGGCGGTGTCCCGCGAAGGGCATCCGCCACGCGCGAGGCTGCGTACCATGCGGCTGAAATCAGGTGATCTGTTGCTGATGCAAGGCCCCGCCGAGGTGATTATCGATTTCGTCAACGACACCGGCTGCGTGCCTTTGGGCGAACGCGAATTGCGTTTGCCGGAAAAACGGATGGCGATTATTGCGGCGGCCATCATGCTGATTTCTGTCGGTCTGGTCACGCTGGGGTTCTTGCCTGCGGCAGCGGCCTTTACCCTTGGGGTGATCGCGACGATGCTTTTGCGCACGGTGCCGCTGCGCGGTATTTATACGGCGATTGACTGGCCGGTGATCGTGTTGCTGGCCGCATTGATCCCTGTTGCGGGGGCATTGCAGGTGACGGGGGCGGCGGATGTGCTGGCGCAATTCCTTGTCGGCACCATCGCGCAGGGCAATGCAATCGCGGCGCTGGCGGTCGTGCTGATTGTCACGATGTTCCTGTCGGATGTGATGAATAACGCCGCCACGGCAGCGGTCCTATGCCCCATCGCTATCGGGATCGCGGCGACGTTGGGCGTCAACCCTGATACGTTCCTGATGGCTGTGGCGATCGGGGCGTCTTGTGCGTTTCTGACGCCGATCGGACACCAGAACAACACACTGATCCTTGGGCCGGGCGGTTTCGGGTTTGGCGATTACTGGAAACTCGGCCTCCCGCTCGAGATTGTGGTGGTCGCGGTCAGCCTGCCTTTGCTTCTGGTGGTGTGGCCTCTTTGACGTCGGACATCAGCCTGTCGGGGGCGATCCCGCGCTTTTCTGCGCTGGCGCGGACGGCATGTTGCAACGCATCACTGCGCTGAAGCAGGCGGCGGAAACGGTCTTCGTCCAGCATCAGCAGCGTTGACGGTGCTATGGCACGCACCTGCGCGCGGCGCGGGCGCTGCATCAGAATGGCCATCTGGCCGAACATCTCGCCGGGGCCAAGCCGCCATGTCTGACCGGCGACCTGCAATTCGACAGCGCCCGACACGATAAAGAACACCCGCTTGGCGGCGTTTTCCTTGCGGATCAGCACATCATCGGCATTCACGTACCGTGTCTGGAACGCGCGCCCCAATTGCTTGACCGTGGCATCGTCAAGATCGGCGAACAGCGGCAGCTGGCGCACAAGTTCGGTCCGCTGCGGCGCGATATCCAGCCGTGGACGGTCATCGGCGGCAGACCTGCGCTTGGCCAGACCCTGCGACAGCGTGGTATAGACTTCGGCGCCGATCAGCCCGTCATCGCGCATCGTGTCATATTCACGTTCTTCCATCCGCAACACGGTCCGGCGGATAAACCGGCGCTCAAGTTCTTCGGCATAGCCGGGGTATTGCAGGCGTAACCCTTCCAGCGCGGTTTCCACCGATTCAATCCGGCGCGACAGCAGTTCTTGCAACAAATCCGCCACACGGCGGCCATGAATGCGCCGGATGCGCCCGTCGATAAACGTGTCCAGATCACGCAGGATCAAGCGTTGCGACAGCAGGAATTCGAACCTGTCTGCCGTCATCCGCGCCAGCGGCAACGAGATTTTCAGCCGGTTATGCAGAAACACCGCCAACCGGAAACTGCGCCCATACGTGACCGAGCGTTTGGCCGCGCGCTGATAGCCGCTGCGCCCGCTGGTCCGCGCGCTTTCGATCAGGCGTTCAGAATCGGTCAGTACCTGTTCGGCCATCCTTGCTGAAATCGTGCGTTCGCGCACGCGGTCAAGGATCGTGTCGCGTTCATGACCGGCAAGCGCGATCAGACCCAGCGTAATACGGTCACGGTCCAGAATATCGGCGCTTTCCTCGGCTTCTTTGACGGCATCATCCAGCCTTTCGCCAAAGCGTTTTGCCTCTGACCGGACGATATCGCGCGTGAGGTCATAGTTTTCCGTGGTGCGCGCGACGTCTTCGCGCACCGTTTGCAAGGCAACGGCGACGACCTGCCGCGACAAAGCCTCGTCAATCGGGGACAAGCGGTCCAGTCCCAGCTTGGCAATCACCCAGCGCAGCGATGTCCCTTGCACGATCAGGGTGAACAGCGTGAAACCGGTGGCCAGAATACCCACGACGCGCTTAACCTCTACGGGCACGCGCACGCTTTCGGTGACGGCCAGCGCCAGCGCCAGTGTGACCGCACCACGCAAACCACCCCACAGGATCGCGACACGGTAGGGCCTGTTCACCGCAGGTGACGCGCGCAGCAATGTCAAAAGCGGCAGCAACCCGAACAGGACCACAATCCGCGCTGCGATGGCTGCGACGATCACCACCGCGATCAGGGCGAAATCGCTTAGCCGGACATCCTCTAGCAGGCGGGGGATGAACAGGGCGGCCAGAATAAAGATCAGCGCACCGGCCCAATGTGACAGCAAATCCCAGACTTCGCGCAGGTTGGCCCAGGCTTGCGGCGGCAAACGGCTGGGTCCGGTCAGGTT
>Ga0207421_10004831_pt1 | contig 15350 bp, 8 predicted proteins | sample SodLakKL_010_SED_4_FD_187542 | JGI IMG/M metagenome (GOLD analysis project Ga0207421, IMG submission 187542) | Alkaline sediment microbial communities from Lake Tanatar, Kulunda Steppe, Russia - 8KL_010_SED (SPAdes) (version 2) | ecosystem: Environmental > Aquatic > Non-marine Saline and...
GCTGCTCACCCGGGATCTTTTGGAAAAATTTTCCGAGATTCGGTGCCACTATCAGAAGTCCTTCGATTACATTCTCATCGACGAGTTCCAGGATTCCAACGACATTCAAAATCAGATCGTGGACTTGCTGGTGGTGAACGGAAATCTGACGGTGGTGGGTGACGATTACCAGAGCATTTACAGATTTCGTGGAGCCGACCCGAAGCACTTCATTGACTTTCCTAAAAAATACGCGGGTGCCGAGGTTTTTCGACTTGAGGAGAACTATCGTTCCACAACTCAAATCGTTGCGGCGGCAGATCGCCTCATCTCCTTCAACGCCCGGCGAATCGAAAAACAGTGTTTCAGTCGCCGGGAAGGCGAACCAATTGTGGTCGCCGAATTTGCAACGGATGCCCTCGAAGCTTCCTGGGTGGCGAAAAAGTGCCGGAACCACGTGCATAGCAAGGGAATACCCCTTGAAAAGATCGCCATTCTGTACCGCACCAAGTTCACCTCCCTGCCCTTTGAAAGAGCCCTTCGGCAGGAGCGCATTCCCTACACCATGGTTGGGGCTCAGGGGTTTTTTCAGCGCCGGGAGGTTCAGGACCTCAACTGTTACCTCATCAGTGCCGTGAATAAGAAGGACGACGTTTCCTTTGAGAGGATCATCAATGTGCCCCGGCGCTCCATCGGCCCCGGTGCCATGAACAAGATCCTTCAGTACAAGGACGGAAGCCTTGGTTTGCAGGAAGCGGCCTGGAGGGCTGTTGAGAAAAAAATCCTTCCCAAAAAAACATCAGCCGCCCTGGAGGAACTCCTTCGGCTGCTCCAGTCCCTGGCCGAAGAAAAACCCGGCCGCGCTTTGCAAAGAGTGATCGAAGAAGTGAATTATGAAGATTACGTGCGCTCTTTTTCCGAAAACCCTGACGATGCAGCGGGACGCATGGAAAATATTCAGCAGATGGTTTTCGATGCCTCTCAGAAGCACACCATCGCCGAATACCTGGAGGATGCGGCTCTCCTGAGAGAAGACCAGGATGCATCGGACAAGAAGAGCGGCATCAGGCTTTCCACCGTTCATGCGGCCAAGGGGCTGGAATATGAGGTCGTTTTCATTGTGGCAGTGGAAGAGGGAGTGCTGCCCCATCGCCGATCAGTGAGCCTGCCTGAGGAAAAAGACAGGGAAGACGCCATCGAGGAAGAACGCCGGTTGATGTATGTGGCCATGACCCGAGCTTCCGACTTTCTTCACATCACATTTTCGCGCATGCGGCGGGGGGAATGCATGCCTCCCAGCCGTTTTCTGGACGAAATTCCCCCTGAACATCTCATCGGTCCAGAGTGACGCTACCTTTTTGCGGTCAACTCATTCCCGCCATACTGCAGCAGGCCATGGCGGGAATTGGCGCCATTGAGGCGTGTTTTGCAAGGCAAATGGCGCCGTCTTCCAAAAAACACGACATGGAAGCGCTCGGACCATTGTCCGGTTTATCCTGACATATTGAGCCCTTAGTATTTTTTGGCCTTTTTGGCAAGGACCTTGCAAATACAATCGGGCAAGCCCCAAAACAAGAAATCTCTTTCCTCCTCATAAGCCAACAGGTCTGCCCCACCTCTTGGCTTATTTCTTTTTCTTCGCATCCCCTCTCCCGGATCTTTCCATTTCTTTCCCTTTCAAAAGCTCCTGAAAGGGCTTGTTGGAAAAATCCCGGCCCGCAGGGGAACGCTTTTCCGTGTTTTGCGTTTGTGAAGCTTTTGCCGGAACCTTACGCCGTCCTTTCTCCCCGTTCTTGTTCTGAGGGGCAGACTTCATGGACAGGGAAATGCGTTTACGGGATACATCCACGTGCGTGACGGTCACCATCACCTTTTGCTGAACCCGGACAACCTGAAGGGGATCTGAAACAAACCGGTCGGAGAGTTCGCTCACATGCACGAGGCCGTCCCGGTGAACACCGATGTCCACAAAGGCTCCGAAAGCGGTCACGTTGGTCACGATTCCCGGCAGTCTCATGCCTGGCTGCAGGTCCTCCATTTTTTCAATGCCCTCCGCAAAGGTGAAAGCTTCAAAGTTCTGCCGAGGATCGCGGCCGGGCTTGGCCAGTTCCTGCAAAATATCCTTGAGGGTCGGAAGTCCTGTTTCGGGGGTGAGGTAGCGGTCGAGTTTCACCCGGTCTCTCAGGTTTTCATCTTCCATGAGGTTCCCCACGGTGCACTTCAGGTCCTTGGCCATGGCCTCCACAACGGAATAGGATTCGGGGTGGACAGCACTGGCATCCAGAGGATTCGAGGCGCCACGGATGCGCAGGAAGCCTGCGGCCTGCTGGAAAGCCTTGGGTCCGAGCCGGGGCACCTTCAGGAGTTCTTTTCTGGATTTAAAGGGTCCATCCTGGTCTCTTCGGGCCACAATGTTTCTGGCCAGCTGAGGGCCAAGGCCGGACACATACGTCAAAAGCTGGGTGCTTGCGGTGTTCACTTCAACGCCCACCCCATTGACACAGCTCATGACCACGTCGTCGAGACTCTTCCTGAGCATTCCCTGATCCACATCGTGCTGGTATTGTCCAATCCCAAGAGACTTGGGTTCGATCTTGACCAGTTCCGCCAGGGGATCCATGAGCCTTCGGCCAATGGAGACGGCACCGCGAACGGTCACGTCATGGTCTGGGAATTCTTCACGCGCCACTGCCGAAGCGGAATAAACGGAGGCGCCGCTTTCATCGACCACCAGGACCTGAACCGCCGCGGGAAGGTTCAGGGCACGCACGAAAGTTTCCGTTTCCCTGCCCGCCGTTCCGTTGCCTATGGCAATGGCTTCCACTTCAAATCTTTTCACCAGTTCACGCAACCCATTGGCGGCGGCAATCGCCGATTTCTCTCCTGAATGGGGGTAAAGGGTTTCGTGGTGCAGGAGCTTCCCCTGGGGATCGAGACACACCAGCTTGCAGCCCGTGCGAAAACCAGGATCCACGGCGAGCACACGCTTGAATCCGAGGGGAGGAGACATGAGCAGGTTTCTCAGGTTGTCGGCAAAGACGCTGATGGCTTCGCCGTCTGCACGCTCTTTGGCTTGCTGCTTGGCTTCGTTTTCGAGAGAGGGTGCCAGGAGCCTGCCGTAAGCATCTTCCATGGCCTGCTGAACTTGCAGTGAAGCCGCTGTGTGGCCCCTGACGAAAAGGTGGGAGAGGATTTTCAGGGCCTCTTGTTCCGGCGGGAAGACATGCAATGCAAGAATCCCCTCCTTTTCCCCGCGACGCATGGCGAGGTAACGGTGAGCGGGGCATCCGGCCAGCGGTTCTTCCCATTCGTAATAGTCCCCATACTGAATCCCCTCTTCCTCCTTGCCCGAAAGAACATTGGAGCGCAACATTCCTTCGGCGGCAAAAAGTGCTCTCAAACGAGTTCGTGCGTCTGTGTTCTCACTGATCCATTCCGCCACGATGTCGCGGGCGCCCCGCAGGGATGCCTCGGCATCTTCCACTCCTTTGCCGGAATCCACAAACCGGGAAGCCTCCGCCAGGGGATTTGTCTTCTTCTCCTGCAGCCACAGGATTTCCGCCAAAGGCTCCAGATTCTTTTCCCTGGCTGCGGAAGCCCTGGTTCGACGCTTGGGCCGAAAGGGCAGGTAGAGGTCTTCCAGTTGGGCAAGGGTTTTTGCTGACTGAATTTTTGTTTCCAAATTTGCATTGAGCTTCCCGCTCTCCTGTAGGGACCTGAGTATGGCTTCTCTGCGCCGATCCAGGTGGAGAAGCTGCTCGTGACGGTCCCTCAGGTGTGTGATGACCACTTCATCCAGGGAACCGGTCATTTCCTTCCGGTACCGGGCAATGAAGGGCACGGTGGCTCCATCCATCAACAGTTCCAGGGTGGCGCGCACCTGGGACGGCGGCACCTGAAGCTCCCGGGAAAGGGTCGAGAGGTGTGCTTCGTTCATGTGTCTCACTCGATTTTCTTCAGCGCGGTCATGGCCGTTGTGACCATGGCGGCAAGGTCGGCCACATTCCCGGGAATGACGAGGGTGTTGCCGGTTTTGGCCAGCTGTCCGAACTCGCTCACATACTGTTCCGCCACGCGCAGGTTGGCCGCCTCCTGCCCTCCGGGCACTTGCAATTGTTTGGCGATGGTGCTCAATCCTTCGGCAGTGGCCTGGGCGATGGCCAGTATTTCCTGTGCTTCACCCTGGGCTTCGTTGATGCGCCGCTGCTTTTCCCCCTCCGATCGCAAAATGGCATCCTGCCGGTCACCTTCGGCGCGATTGATGGTGGCTTGACGCTCCCCTTCGGACCGGGCGATCGCTGCCCTCTTCTCCCGTTCTGCGGTCATCTGTGCTTCCATGGCCTTCTTGACGGATTCGGGCGGCAAAATATCTTTCACTTCATAGCGCAAGACCTTCACGCCCCAGGCCTGCGCCGCCTGGTCAATGGACTCCACCACCTGCCCGTTGATGGTTTCGCGCTCCTCAAAGGTCTTGTCGAGATCGATGCGTCCAATACAGGAGCGCAGGGTGGTCTGGGCAAGCTGTGAAGCGGCCATGCGGTAATCGTTGATGCCATATGCGGACAGTTTGCTGTCGATGACCTGCAGGTAGATGAGGCCATCCACTTCCACGGTCACGTTGTCCTTGGTGATGCAATTCTGACTGGGAATGTCAAAGACCTCCTCCTTGAGGCTGAACCTGTAGGCCACCCGGTCCAGAAAGGGGATCAAAAGGTGAAACCCTGCTCCCAGTGTGTTGCTGTATTTGCCTAGGCGTTCAATGATGAATTCGCTTTTCTGGGGAACGATCACGGCACTCTTCAACAGAACCACGACCACCAGAAGGGCCAAAACCAGTGCGGCGACAAGTGTTTCACTCATGAAATGCTCCTAATCGATTTTTCGAACGTAAAAAACATGGCGGGAATGGGCATGACGCTCGATTTCAACAAAGGATCCGGCTTCAATGGTTTCATCGGCCACCGCGTCCCAGGAAGTTCCCCGGTATTGAATGCGGCCGCCCCTTTCCGGGGTGATGGTTTCCAGAACCTTGACGCGCGCTCCAAGAGGAAAATCATCATACTCCTGGTGAGAATCATGAGAAGATGCACCTCGAAAAACTCGCACCAGCCACCTTCGAAAAAGCAGAAGGGATCCGATGGAGGTCGCCATGAAAACCAAAAGCTGCTGAGTGAGACTCAAGTCTAGGACCAGCAATGCACCAGCAGTGACGAAACACCCCATGCTCAAAAAAAGCACGATGAAACCGGGAAGAAAAAGCTCCAGAAAGGCAAAAGCTATTCCGAGCAAAAACCAAACCAGCCACAGGGCCATTATTGTCTCCTGAACCATCTGAGATGAAAAATTTTGGAAAACAACAATGGACAGGTATAATGGAACGGACCAAAGGTGTAAACTTCAGATTGATCTTCACGGGCGCACATTCCGGGGGAGACTGAAAGAGCGCACTGCCATCCGCTCACATGGGGGAGCGGTGCAATTTCCATGAACCTGGTCCCGGCCGATCTTCGTCAGGGAGTGCATTTTGTGCGAAACGCATCGCTGCTCAGCACTGGAACCACCAAGAACCTGGGGTGCATTTTTTTCCTTTGTGGCCTTCAGGAAATGATCAGATTACAATATTTTTCTTGAAATGTTCAAAACTCGTGATATTATCACTCCATAGTCACGATCACACAGGCTATATGGAGTTATTCTGTGAATCGGTCTTTCGCTGGGAAGATTTTGCGGTTTCAAGGTAACTCTCAATATTGCAATAGAGAAGGTCATGTTGTAAGGCACAATTCACAAAAAAAGAAGGATTTAAAAAGATGGCGGAAGGTCGAGTAAAGTGGTTCAATGACAGCAAGGGCTATGGCTTTATCGAAGCGGACAGTGGACATGACGTTTTTGTGCACTATTCTGCGATACAGGGCGAAGGCTTCAAGTCTTTGAACGAAGGTGAGAAAGTCAGTTTCGTTGAAGAAAAAGGGGCCAAGGGCCCTCAGGCAACGAATGTACAGAAGGTCTAACAAAAATTCCTGGAATTTTCCGGGTGACTAGATAAAAGCCGGGGCGCTCGAAAGCCCCGGCTTTTTTTGTACCTTGCGTTCACGAAGCTTTTTGACATGTTCTCACCTCCAAAAACAACAGGAAGACTTCACGTTTGAACGCACATGTGCCTGAGCACCTCTCCATGCAGACAGGCTCTCTCTTTCGCAGACCACTTCCACTGGCATTTTGCTCAGCCTGTTCTGATCATCCTTACCATTCAAAGTGAATCATATTATTCATCCTTCTCAAAACAACCCTGTATTCATTTACAAGGTAAATACAGATCAGAGGCATTTTGTCCAAGTCCCGCCTGAAATGAGTTTACCCTTAAATCCCTCGTGTAAAATCTTGCCACACTCATTTTAGATAAGAACTGCACCCAATCAGTTAATTTCAACAAATAATAAAATTATATTGATGTCAAAGGGTTTGATTTTTGATCATTCAATGCATTAAAATCCGAAAAAACAGATGATTATATATATTACAAGGAGACAATGAATGACTAAAAAGCTCTACGAAATTTCAGCCGAGTTGGTCCAAGCACAAGTGGCGAGTTCAGCCATGAGTTCAGAAGAAATTGCTGAATCTCTCAGAAAAGTTTTCAACACCCTCAGCTCCATGCAAAAGTCTGAAAATGAAGGCACTGCCATTGAAACAACAGATACAATAGAGAGTCAGTCTGAGCAACCAGGAACAATGGAGTTTTCTGATCCCATGGACTCCATTCAACAGGACAGGGTCGTGTGTCTTGAGTGTGGAGCGGAAATGCGCCAGCTGACAGCCAAACATTTGAGCACCCACGAAATGACCATCAGGGAATACAAAAAGAAATGGGGGTTTTCACTCAAACAGTCACTGTCTGCCAGATCCCTCTCCAAGGCCAGAAGCAAGGCGGCAAAAAAACGAGGTCTTCCCGAAAACCTCATCCGCTACAGGGAAGAGCAGAAAGCCATGAAAAGTGGAGAATCCAGAGATCAACTCACGGGGAAGGAGGCGAGCACATCACAGCCCGACACACAATCTGAAAGCCGACCGGAAGCAGACCTTCCCGAGTCAAAAGAGACAAAAAAAGCGAAAAAGAAATGAAAAGAGCCTTTGTGAAACCCGGAGAAAAAACTCCGGGACCTGACTTCCCACCTTTTATTTCATGAATGAAGAAGGTTTATTCATGGGGTGGCGCTCGCACTAAATGCAGCTTCCCAGCACGCTGAAAGTCCTTCAACCGTTCCAGAACCGGGAGAACAGCATTGAGAATCATCATATTCCCCAAGTATGCCTACTGCTCCTCGATCACTTTCCGTATCTTGACCGCCAGATCTTTCAACAAGAATGGCTTCTGAATGAATTTTACCTCTTCATCAAGTACTCCGTGGTGAGCGATAACGTTGGCCGTATAGCCAGACATGTAGAGTGTTTTAAGGTCAGGGTTGTGGGTTTTGAGCAATTGTGAAGATAATTCCCGACCGTTCATCTCCGGCATGACCACATCGGTTATGAGCAGAATAATCTTTTCACCATGTTCCACAGCAACCCGCAACGCATCCTTCGGATTTTTGGCGGTCAATACCGTGTAACCGAGGCGCCCGATCATTTCCCTGCACATTTTCAAAATAGCCGGCTCATCTTCGACCAGAAGGATGGTCTCGGAACCCATGGGGATTGCCTCCATGGATTCGTCGGCGGAGGGCAAAAAGGAGCTTTCCGGTTCATGGGAAGGAAAGTATATTTTGAAAGTCGTTCCTTTTCCGGACTCGCTGTATACGTTGACAAAACCTCTGTTCTGTTTGGCAATGCCGTAAACGATGGGCAGGCCAAGACCCGTTCCCTTGCCCAGCTCCTTGGTTGTAAAAAACGGCTCAAACAGCTGTTCCTTGACATCACTTTCTATTCCGCATCCATCATCGCTGACCGCCAGCATGACGTATGGCCCCGGAATCGCCTCCGGGTTGCTCTTGCAGTAATCTGCATCAACTGTTGTGTTTTTTGTTTCTATGGTCAATTTCCCCGCATCGGATATGGCATCACGGGCATTTACGGCAAGATTGACCAGAACCTGGTCCACTTGGGATGGGTCCATCTTCACCATCCACAGGTTTTTGCCGGGATGCCATGCGAGGTCAATGTTTTCGCCAATTGTCCGCTGCAGCATTTTGAGCATGCTGGAAACGGTGTCGTTTAAGTCGAGCAGCACGGGACTGATGGTTTGCTGCCGGGCAAAAGCCAGCAGGTGCCGGACGATGTCAGCGGATCGCTTTCCTGCGGTGTGAATTTCCTGAATTGTTTTACGCAGGGGATCGGAAGGGTCCATCATGTCGATGGCAATTTCTGCGTAACCGTTGATGATGGTGAGCTTGTTGTTGAAATCATGGGCGATGCCCCCTGCCAGCCTGCCCACGGATTCCATTTTCTGGGCCTGGATGAGCTGTGCCTGGAGTTTTTCGTGCTCTTCCTCAGCCTCCTTGAGAGGTGTGATATCCGTCATGAAGCCGTCGAGATAGGCAACACTGCCGTTTTCGCTGTAGACACCCCTCCCCTTTTCATGTACCCAGCGAATTTCTCCCTCCTTGTGACGGATCCGATATTTTATGTCCCATGATTCTCCCTCCGCCACGGCCCTGTTGATGCTTTTCTCAACAAGCTCCCTGTCTTCGGAGTGGATCACACTCGCGTAGGTTCGCACGGTGTTGTGGACGAAATCACTGGAAGGGTAACCGCTCAGGGGATTAACCGATTCGCTGATGTACAGCATGGTCCAGTTCTTGTCGGGCATGCAGCGGTAAGTAACCCCGGGGATATTATCCACCAGCGCTTGATACTGATCCCGTGCACTCTTGATTTCAGCCTCCACCCGCTTCCGTTCGGTGATATCCTCCGCAGAGCAAACCACATACTCTACCCGGCCCTTTTCATCCAGTTTCGGCGATTTGGTGATGGATAAGAGCCGTTTATTCCCAAAAGCATTCGTGACCCATTCCTCCGAGTGAAGCGTCCTACCGGAAGCAAAGACTTCGATGTTGCCCACCCTGCAACCTTCTGCCTCCTCCTCGGGCATGAAATGGTAAATACTTTTAAAGGCGATATCCTGCGGCCTGACCCCTAAAAAATCCGCATGTGACCGATTCACGGCTCCATATGTGTGTGTATCCGTCAGGTACCAAACCTGGGTTTGAATGTTATCCAGAAGGATACGACGGTCCATGATGGCGTGTTTCAGCATTTGGGTGCGGCGCTTGAGCTTCACCTGGTTACGTACCCGGGCCCGGACGACGTGCGGGTTAAAAGGCTTTGTAATGTAATCCACGGCACCGAGCCTGAATCCGGTTTCCTCGTCTTTGGCCTTGTCCTTTACGGTAACGAAAATCACCGGAATATCATGGGTCTGGGCATTGGCCTTGAGTCTCTTGCAGACCTCATACCCATCCATATCCGGCATGATCACATCCAGGAGGATGACGTCGGGCGGGGTGGTGCAGGTCGTCATTTTCAGGGCTTTAGGGCCGCTCGCAGCCACCAGGACCCTGTACTCCTCCCGGAGCAAGTGGCCCAGAGGCTCAATATTGATCGGCTGGTCATCCACGATGAGCACGACGGGCTTGGCCAATGTTTCCCGACCATTCAAATACTCAGACTTCTTCAAATGTGCACCTCGAATTTCAGGGCGTTGCCCAGCAGGTTGGTCAGAACCTGGCTCAGGCGCAGGGACTCGCCTGTCAGCAGCCGGGACACCCGAAAAATCAGTTCCAGATTTTTCTCATGGGTGGTGGTGGGGCCGTGCAGCACAACTACAAAACAGGGCTTGGTGATCTAAGACTTGGTACCACTTCGCCCTTGTTACCGCATGACAGCGCACCTGCCCGAAAAAAATTAAGAAACAAATTTTATAAATAACATAAAACATGATCATTTAACAACAAATATCAACTCAGCTCGTCCGTTGAAATCTACAACCTGTTGTGATATCAGCGAACATGATTCAGGCAAGCTCAACAAATTGAAGCACAAACAGTTTAAGTGGCTTGAACAGCCAAAGGAATACCACAATCCGTGCCTGGCAAAGACATGCTGCCAGACGCAGACGACTGGCCCAAGTATGATGATACCCGTCTCTATATGGAGGAAATACTATGAGAGGCGAAGAAAATTTCATGAGTTCTTCCTGCTCGCGGCCAAAATCCTCTTCATCTGTCCCCGATCCAGTGAAAATCCGCAAAAAAGCTGAACAAAAAGCGCAAACCATACCCTTGCCCCCCCTTGAGTCCATGGCCCGTGAGGAAATCCGGCAGATGTTTTATGAAATGCAGGCAAAGCGGCTTGAGTACGAAATGCAAAACGAGATGCTGCGCAGTGATCTTGAGAAGGTGAATAGCATCCTGAATGAGATGAGCGACGGGGTTTGGTCTCTTTCATGGCCGGGGCTTGATATACTGTATCTCAGTCCTGCCACTGAAGAAATATACGGACGGCCGTTGCAGGAATTTCTTGAAAACCCCCGCTTGTGGAAAGAAGTTACACACCCGGAAGATCAGCAGATAACAAGGCAGGCGCTTGCGCAATTGACAGAAAAAGGTGCAGCAAAAAGAGAGTGCCGTATTGTTCGGCCGGATGGAAGCATCGCGTGGATTGCTGACAAAAGTGCATTGGTTTTTGATGAAAACAATATCCCCGTAAGGGTGGATGGGATATGCAGGGATATAACGAAGCGCAAACAGGCAGACGAAGCCTTGAGCAAAGCGAAAGACGATTACCAGAACATCAGCAATCTGACCGGGGACATCATCGTTCAGGTAGACAGGCAAGGGCGTTGGGCCTATTTAAATGACCAGGCATGCCTGTTTTGGGGAAAACCCCGGGAAGAACTGCTTGGCCAGTTCTTCTCCAACTATTTGCACCCGGAAGATCAGGAAGAGACAGCGACTGCGGTCCGTAAGATGATAAGGTCGACAGACATGATAAGTGGCCTGGTCAATCGGCAAAGAACCCCTCGAGGGTGGAGAGTCGTTCAGTGGAATGGCTCCCCTCTTTATGGGGACGGCAACTATACAGGGTTTCAAGCGACGGGCAGGGACATCACCGAGCAAAAGCGGTCGGAGGCGGCCTTACTGGAACACAAAAAAAGACTCTCCCAGGCCCAGACCTTTGCCAGGGCAGGCATGTGGGAATTCAATATGGAAACATCGGTGCTCTATTGGTCCCCCGAGTGCGAGGCCCTCTTCGGCCTGGATGAAGGGGGGTTTGAGGGAACCTTTGAAGCCTTTCTCGACCGAGTGCATCCCGATGACAGAGAATATGTAGTCCATGTCAATCAACCCATAACCCAATTGCAGGAAGGGGTGCCCCTTGAATACGACCACCGGATTATAACCAGATCTGGAGAGGTGCGCTGGGTAAAAGAGTCAGCGGGTGTCGTTCACGATCAGAGTGGCAATCCCGTTCGGATAACCGGCTTTGTAATGGACATCACGGAACGCAAGCAGGTGGAGTGTCAGTTGCAGAACAATCTCCGGTTCCAGCAAATCGCAGCAGACCTTTCCTCGCGCTTTATAAGAACCACCCAAGAGAGCTTTGACAGGGATATAAACGAAATGCTCTCACTGGTCGGCAGTCATTTTCGGGTTGACCGTTCCTATCTCTTTTTATTTTCCCATGATCAGGAAACTATGACCAACACCCACGAATGGTGCAGGAAAGGTGTTGTTTCACAAATTGATAACATAAAGGACCAGCCCATCGATTCAATGCCCTGGTGGAAAGCCCGGATTTTTTCTGAAGATTTCGTCCATATTCCTGATGTGGAGACACTTCCTGATGAAGCGCTTGCCGAGAAGGAAGAGTTCGTCGGTCAGGGTATCAGGTCCCTGATCTCCATTCCATTGAAAAGCACTGGAAAACTCTGGGGTTTCATAGGTTTCGACAGCGTGAACGACCACTATCACTGGAGCGATTTTGAAATCACCAACCTCAGAACCATAGCAAACATCGTCAGCGATCTTCTGCTGAAAATACAGTCGGAAGTTGTTCTTTCACAAAGCAAGAAGCAACTCGATATGTTCTTCTCCCAGTCCCTGAGCGGGTTCTTCTTCATGATGCTCGATGAGCCCGTCGCATGGAATGAGGCTGCGGACAAGGGAGCGCTGCTGGACTATGTCCTGGCGCATCAGCGCATGACCAAGGTTAACAAGGCGGTGCTGGATCAGTATGGGGCCGAAGAAAAAGACATTTTAGGGCTCACACCAAATGACCTGTTTGCCCACGACCTTGAACATGCCCGTCACGTATGGAAAGGGTTGCTCGATCAGGGCCGCTGCCACATGGAAACCAGGGAACAGCGTAGGGATGGTACACCCATCATCATTGAGGGCGACTATATTTGCCTCTACGATGAACAGGGGCGCATTGTAGGGCACTTCGGGGTCCAGCATGACATCACTGAGCGCAGGCGGGCGGAACAAAAGCTCAATGAGTATGCTCTGCAACTGGAGTTAACCAATATCGAACTGGACGAGGCCCTTGCCAGAGCCAAAGAGGCCAGCCAAGTTAAAGGGGAGTTTCTGGCCAACATGAGCCATGAGATTCGCACCCCCATGAATGCAGTGATTGGCCTCATTGAACTGCTCATGCAGACGGACCTGAACGACAGGCAGCGCAATTACCTGAACAAAATCAGCAGTTCTTCGCGCATGCTGCTGGGCGTCATCAACGATATCCTCGACTTTTCCAAGATCGAGGCCGGTCGGCTGAACCTGGATCTGCACACCTTCAGGCTGGACGAACTCCTGGACCAGTTGAAGACCCTGTTCTCAGCCACCGCCCATGAGAAAGGGCTGGAACTGATTTTCCGGGTAGCCCCGGGCATGCCATGGGCACTGACAGGCGACTCCCTGCGCCTGAGCCAGGTTCTGACCAACCTGCTGGGCAACGCCCTGAAATTCACGGAGCAGGGGCAGGTGGAAGTCAGAATAAAGGAGGCGGAAGCGGGGGCTCAGAACCCGGAAAAAAGGGGTCAAAAATCAGCAGGTTTGCGTTTTGAGGTTTGGGACACGGGCATTGGCATGAGTGAAGAACAGGTGGCCGGGTTGTTCCGACCTTTCACGCAGGCAGACTCCTCCACCACCCGAAAATACGGGGGAACCGGCTTGGGACTGGTCATTAGCCAGCGTTTAGTGGAATGCATGGGCGGGAAGTTGGGTGTGGAATCGACGCCCGGAAAAGGCAGCGTTTTCCATTTCGAGTTGGACCTGCCGGTGGTTGAGGCAGAAACGAAACGGGCGCATTTTCCCGATGCGTTCAGGCCCGGTGCCAGGGTCCTGGTGGCGGACGACCAGGAGACAGCCCGGGAGGTGCTCCGGGAAATCCTGGAGAGTTGGCAGCTAAAGGTTACCGAGGCCGGAAACGGACAAGCCGCGGTGCAGGCCGTGGTCGAGGCTGCAAAGGACGGGATGCCCTTTGAATTCATCCTAATGGACTGGAAAATGCCCGGCGAACTAGACGGCCTGCAGGCTGTTGCCAGGTTGCATCAGCACCGGGAAGAGAGTGTGCTGGCCGGGGATGGAATGCCGGTCTTCATCATCAGCGCTTTCAGCCGATACGACATGCCCACCGACCACCCGCCCTTCAATGCCTTTCTGGCCAAGCCGGTAACAGCCTCGACCCTGTTTGAAGCCATGCTGGAGGCCACTGCAGCCAAGTCCTGCTCCTCCCCCATGACAGGCCATACCCCGGCGATTCCATCCACCCCTTCTTTTGCCGGTTCAACCATTCTGCTGGTGGAAGACAATCAGCTCAACCAGGAAGTGGCCCTGGAAATGCTGCATCAGACCGGCGCCCGGGTTGTCATCGCCAATAACGGCGCCGAGGCTGTGGAAATGGCCTTGGCCCGGGCCTTTGACCTGATCCTGATGGATCTGCTGATGCCGGAAATGGATGGGTTTACCGCTGCGCGGCGCATTCGCGCCCATTCCCGCATTCCCATCATAGCATTGTCTGCCGCGGTCCTGGAGGCCGACCGAAACAAAGCCCTGGAAGCGGGTATGGACGGTCACCTGGCCAAGCCCATCAACAGCGCGGAACTGTACCGAACCCTTGGGGACTGGCTGGAAGAGCGGAGAGAGCCCTCTTTTGAGCCTGAAGCTGTACCGGGAATGGGATGCACATTGCCCGGGTTCCTGGAAGGTTTTGACCTGGAGGAGGGTCTGCGTGGTTTTGAAGGCAACAGATTATTTTATTTGAAAATGCTGCATAAGTTCAAAGACGAACTGGAAAAGGACTTTGCAGCCATACCGGAAATGATGGAGCGAACTGATGAATTTGAGGCTGCAGAACTCCAGGTTTTCATACGAATGACGCACACTCTAAAAGGTCTGGCCGGGACGGTCGGTGCAAAACGCCTGGCACGCGTTGCCGGGTTCATTGACCAGGCCTTCAGGGAAAAGAAGCCCATTGCAAGGGACCATCGGCGGGAATTAATTGAGGCCCTTGTGCAGGCACGCAATCAATTGAACGCTTTGCCACCGCTGCCTGAGCGCAAGGGCGAAGTTTCCCGGGAGGAAGCTGTACTGGCCATGAGCCGACTATTGGCTTTCCTGCGTACCGGAGAAATGGTGGAAGACGATCTGTTGAATGCTGTGACCAGCTTTTTGGAACAGCGGACAGGCAAGGAGATGGCAACCCAGCTCAGAAACGTTGTGGAATGCTTTGACCATGATCAGGCTGCCGAACTGCTCACGGAACTGGCAGAGCGGGCGGGGGTCAACTTAACATGAAAACAACTCGAGCACATTCAAAACCTGTCGTGCTCATCGTGGACGACCAGCCGGCCAATATTCATGCCATGGCCCGCCTGATCCGGGAGGATTACACCCTCCTGGCAGCAACCAGTGGAGCCAGGGCCCTTGAACTGGCCACCGGCAACAAGGTTCCCGACTTGATCCTGCTGGATATCATGATGCCTGGTATGAGCGGGTACGAGGTCTGCCGGCAATTAAAAAGTGACCCAAAGACCAAGGACATCCCGGTGATTTTCATCACCGCCAGGAGTGACAGCGAGGATGAGGCCATGGGCCTGGATTTTGGGGCTGTGGATTACATTGCCAAGCCCTTCAACAATGCCGTGGTCAGAGCCAGGGTGCGCACCCACTTAAAACTCAAGACCCGGACGGACATGCTGGAAAACCTGGCCATGCTTGACGGATTGACAGGAGTGGCCAACCGCCGTAGCCTTGACAAATCCCTGGAGCTGGAATGGAGGCGGGCGGCCCGGACCGGTCAGGCTATCAGCTTGATCATGATCGACATTGACCACTTCAAAGCTTATAACGACCATTACGGCCACGGCGCTG